>Ga0209667_1000164_pt1 | contig 62684 bp, 48 predicted proteins | sample SaaInlV_165m_DNA_2_FD_184682 | JGI IMG/M metagenome (GOLD analysis project Ga0209667, IMG submission 184682) | Marine microbial communities from expanding oxygen minimum zones in the Saanich Inlet - Saanich Inlet SI037_S3LV_125m_DNA (SPAdes)... | ecosystem: Environmental > Aquatic > Marine >... | reverse complement strand
GTACTGAAAGCGGTTCGAGAAGCGGTCCAGCGAGGAGCTTCGCTGTCGCTTGAGGTGATCGGCGAGGGACCTCTCGAGCGCCTCGATGATGCCCAGCGGATCGATGTGCGTGGGAATCAATCGATTTCCGAGGTGAGAGCGGCAATGGATCGAAGCCATCTCCTGTTACTGCCCAGTGACTCCGAGGGAACACCACTGGTGATTCAGGAAGCGATCGCCCGGAACTTGCCGGTGGCCGCGACTCCTGTGGGAGGGATCCCTGCCCTGTATTCGGGCAGTGATGGTTGGTTTGCCCTGCAGGGCGACCGAGATGAGGAAATCCGCGAGTCTCTCGCCGGTTTACTGGTCCAACTCGCTGCTGATCCTCAAACTCTGGTGAGTGCCAGGCAGCAACTCGAGAAACAGGACAAGGATCGGTTCTCTCGTCGCCGCTGTGGAGATTCGATCAAGGCGGTTCTTTCGGAGGTGTTGCGATGAGCCAGCGACTTCGATGTGGAATTATCATTCTCGCATGCATCGCATCGGTACTGGTCTACTTCCCTGTCCTTGACGGGGATTGGGTCTTCGATGATGTCCGATTGGTCGAGAAGAATGAATGGCTGTGGAGATCCTTCGATGGAGTTCCAGAAGAGCTGACTCAGTGGTGGACAGTGGTCTCTGAACCCGACCCATCGACCGATCAGGTGCGCGTCGGATTTCGACCTTTACGCTTTTTCTCCTATCGTCTGGATGCCTTGGTTTCGATGAAACTGGGTCTCGATCGGGATCAAGCTTCGGTGATATTCCACCTGCATAATCTTCTCCTGCATGGTTTGTGTGCGGCCCTGCTCTACTTGCTGGCGTTTCGAATCTATCCCCCAGGTGGGCACTTCACATCCTTTGCGGTGGCGATGGCATTCCTGGTTCACCCAGTTCAAACCGAAGCCGTGGCGTGGATCTCCGGTCGACGAGATGTACTGTTCACAGCGGCCTACCTGGGAGCCTTGCTGCTGGCTCTGGGCGGGGGGACCAGGCCCGGTTGGGGTCGCGTGCTGCTGGTGGCGCTACTGGGGGGGCTTTCGATGGCCGCCAAGGAGATGGCCGCCACTTTGCCACTGGTGCTCTTGGCGCTGACCTGGATCGATCCTGGGGGACCATCCGACCGGAAAGAGTGGCGCTACTGGAGCCGTATGTGGATTCCTGTGACGCTGGTCATGCTGGCGATGTCGATCCGAATCCTGTCGATTCAGGATCCCGGTGCCGGGGCCAGTTACTGGGGTGGGTCTCCGTTGACGACAGTGATGACCGCCGGGCGGGCTATGATCTCCTACGTCGGTCTGTTTCTCTGGCCGGTCGGATTGTCGGTCGATTATTCACACGCAGCATTTTCCGCCTCGACTGGATGGCTCCAGCCCTGGACTACTGCGGCGAGCTGGTTACTGGTTGCGGGAGGTTTGCTGTACTCATGGAGACGCTTTCGTCAGCGGGCCTATCTGGCCGCAATGGTGGTGCCCCTCTTTATCGTCTTGCTTTCCCCTGTCCTGCAGATTTTTCCTCACCCTGAACGCTTTGCGGAGAGGTTTATCTACTTGCCGATGGTCGCATTACTGATCCCGTGGGCTGCGATGCTCTGCTTCTTCGAAGGTCGCACCCCGGGTTCCAGGATCACCATTGTGGTGGTTCTAGGGATCTTGATGACCTTGATGACTCGGGATCGGCTGGTGGATTGGGAGGGCCCTTATCCTCTTTGGGACAGTGCCGTGGCGGAGCAGCCCAACTGTGCACGCGCCTGGTTTGGACACGCTGAAGCGGCCAGAAATCGTGGCTGGAAGTCGATGGCGATCGCCGATCTTGGCCACACCATCGAGATCCTTAGCGAGGAATCGCGGGATCGATTGCAGCAGGGGATGTATCTCCAGGCGTTGCAGATTCGAGCCGGTTTACTGGCAGAGATCGGCGGAGATGGAAATTTGACCCAGGCGGATCGGGACCTCAACATCTTGCTGGCTGAAGAGGATACTGATGGGACCGCCGTTGCTCTCCAGCAAGCACCGCTGTACGAGTCTCTCAAGGTCAAGGAGCGACTGGGGGACTACCCCGGGGCCCGAGATGCAGCACTACAACTGGTGCTTCTCGACCGGGTGCAGGACCCTGTCCGTCTCGATGCCACCCTGTATCTGGCCGCAACCTCTGAATCGGAAAATCGAACCCGTTACTTCGAAGAAGCGAGAGCACTGGCGGAGCAGATCAGTGGAAGAGCCATCTCCCGTGTCGAGTATCAGGCGGGGATGATGGCGTTGGAGGAGAAAAACTTCGAAGAAGCATTGGCACGATTCGATGAGGCGCTTCTTCATCTCGATGAGGAGGGACGTCGAAGTAGTGCTCTGTACCGGAAAGCAGAGGCCTGGCTGGGGCTCGGGAAATCGACAGAGGCGCGTCAGTTGCTGATTCGAGTTCTCGAAAGTGATCCCACACATCTTCCCTCGCATCTGTCACTCGGCGAACTTCTACTCTCCACCGATCAGATCGATGCCGCGCTGGAACACTTCCGTACGGTGTTGCAGGTGGTGCCGGATAATCCACAGGCTCTTCAGGGCATCCAGCAGGCGGCGATCCGCAAGAAGTTGAAGGATGGCACCGCACCGGCTCAGATCGATACGACTCGCATCACTGCGCTTTCGATGCTGGCAGATCGGATGCTCGGGAGGGGGCAGCCCGGTAAGGCGCGCGAAGCGCTGGTGGAGGCGCAGAAACACGCCGAAGGCCCGGCCGAGAAGCAACGCCGAATCGATCTGATCCTGAGGGTGGCTCGGCTCGATGCCGGACAAAAGGACTGGCCGCTGGCTCTCGTGGGTTACCGTGACCTGCTCGATCGAGTCGAGGTGGTGGGGCGTGGAGCCTTCATCCTGGAAGCGGCAGAGGTTTTTCGGCAGGTAGAGGGCGCTGAATCCGCACTGAAGATGTTGTTGGATCAGCAACAAGTGGGAGTGCAGGAACCGCGACTTTTCCGCCAGATCGGTGCGATGGCTCACCAGGCCGGAAAATTACCAGAAGCGGCAAAATGGTACCGAAAGCACCTGCTCGAAAATGAAGACGAGGATCCTCAACTCCGCTCGAGAATCGAAGATGCGCTGAATGCGGTGGAGAAGGATGAGCGTCAGGATCAGCAATCCGAGGAGGGATCGCCTTGACCGCCAATCGACTACTCGCACTGGTGGGAACCTCGACCATGATGCTGGAGATCTTACTGGCCAGGCAACTGGGTAAGATTCTCGGCAGTGCTCTCGATGGGGTTGCACTGGCAGTGACGGTGGCGTTGGCCGGATTTGCCATCGGTCAGATCTTCTCCGCTTCGGTAAAGGAGCGCAGGTCGGTCCCTGCGACCTGGTGTCGAATCGCACTGCTCGGTTGTGTCGCGTCGGTGGTGTGGGTCGGTTACCTGTTGCCCATGCTCATCGAAGGTTTTGAGCTGGTCTCGACAACGCTGGGTAAAATCGTGGTTTCCTTGCCACTTCTCTGTGCTTCGATCCCCCTTGGAGCTGCGGTGACGACCGCATTTCGAACCCATTCATCGGAAGTGCTCCATCGATCCTCCTCTGGAGTCGCAGCCATCGATCTGGGAAGTGCACTGGGAGCCATCGTGACTCCGGTGCTTCTGTTGCCGTTACTGGGAGTCCACGGAACTCTGGTGATGAGCCTGTTGCTCCTGGGCCTGGCATCGTTGCCTTCTGAACCAGTGACGCCGACGGAATCGGAGTTGATCCGAGAAGATCGTCGAGTGAGCAAGCGAGCCACTCTGATGGCAACTTGGGTCGGATGCATCTCGCTTGCGTTACAACTGGGTTGGGTACGAGTGCTCGGTGAAGTACTGGGTTCGAGTTTGCTGGTGTTCGGGATCTCGACTGGAGTTTCGTTGCTGGGCGCCGCAGCGGGTGCACTCTTGATGCCAGAAATGCGCAAGAAATTTGGTGAGGCTCGCTTCCTCAGAGTCGCCTGGTCTTCCTGGTTGATCTCTCAAGGTCTCTCTTTGCTGCTGATTTCCTGGAGCCCATACTTCTATCTTGCCGCCATTCGATGGGTCGGTGAGAACCAGGGAGTCACCCTTGTGGTGATCAAGTCCTTGCTGTTGATGGGAATCCTCGGATTGCCAAGTTTCTGTTGCGGTCTGATTCTCCCCTCGTTGATGGTCTCCCATGGGCAAGTGGGACGACTCGATCGCGGTGCCGGGTACTTGCAAGGGTTCAACCTGTTGGGATCGATGATCGGTGCCAGTATGGCTGCGTTCTGGATCATTCCTCAATATGGTCCCCTTTGGCTCTTCGGTGCCTGCGGATTCGCCACACTGGTGGGCGGTCTGCCGATGCTCCGGTCAGGCCACGGCGGAGCCGCTTCTTCCTACCTCTGTGGAGCGCTTCTGCTGGCGTCCGCATCTCAGTTCTGGGATGCATCGTTGCTCGGAGCGGGGGTCTTCCAGTGGTCTCGCTCGGAGATCATCGAGGGCACGGCGCTTTCTGCGTGGAAGAACCGGGAAATCCTGACCAGCGTTCAGGGTCGCCTCGGAACCGTGCAGATCGAAAGGGACTTGCTCCAGAACACCAGTTATCTGAGAGTCGGTGGACGGATCGAGGGTAGCGTGGCCATCGATTCTTCAGCGCCTTCGATGGCGGACCTGCCGACCGAGGTATTGCTGGGACTGTTGCCGAGTTGGGTCGGTCCCGGGCAGGGCGACCTCTTCATCGTCGGGCTCGGTGGGGGCACTACCGTAGCCTCTGCGGCCTCCACCTGGACGGGAAAGATCGTCGTTTCAGAGATTGAACCGGCGGTCAAGGATGTCCTGCTCTCCAGTGCCGGTGAGGTGGCCTTTCCCATCGAACACTGGGCACTACGGGGAAAGAACTCCCCCAGTATCCGGATCCAGGATGCCCGGGCGCTACTGGCTCGAGATCCACGTCTGTGGAATGCCATAGTGATCCAACCATCGGAACCGTGGTTACCCTGGTCAGCGCCACTATTTGCTCCCGATTTCCATAGATTGCTGAGTCGTCGGATCACTGCAGATGGGGTGGTGATCCAGTGGCTCCAGCTCTATCGCATCGGAATTCAGGAGTTTGCTGGGATCCTTTCTTCCTTCCGAAAAGCACTCGGGCCGGTACAGATCTGGCGTCCACCGGGTACTGGAGAGGTGATCCTGGTGGCTGGCAACCCCACTTCTACGGCTACTCGGGATGTTTCGGAGGCGATCGATGAGGTGTGGCAGCGGGTAGGCTCCTCTGTGGCCTTCCCTCAGCAGCCGTGGCTCGACGATAGAGCGGTGGAGTACTGGCTGACCCAGGCGGGGGGAGGAGACCTGCCGCACCTCAGGGAGCGTCTAGAGCACAGGCTGCCGCTTCTGGGGGAATCTGGGGTCGACCACTCCAGAACTCTGCTGCAGATGCTCGAGGAGGCGCGTCAGGCGATCCTCGAAAGACTCAATAAATGACGGAAATCCGCCCCAGAACAGTGGATGGCCGTTGACAGGAAATCCCGCTGGAAATAGGATCCGGGCTTCCGTTCGACCTTTTCAGGGTACCGATCCAGGCGGATCCTTTCCCGGTCGGTGAGTAACAGGTCGAGCGTTTTGTGCAATTTCAGATCGACATGACCTTGGATCAGAACTGGTCGGTCCGGTGCCGGTAGGTACCGTGGCGACTCTCTAGGTGGAGAAGATGCAAAAATACAGTCCTCAGCGCACATTCAATCAGCGCAAAGAAGATGTGGTTCGTCAGTGGTACCACGTCGATGCTTCCGAGGAGATTCTCGGACACATGGCGGTGGAGATCGCCCGCATCCTGATGGGCAAGAACAAGCCGACATACACCCCGCATGTCGACGGGGGCGATTTTGTCGTCGTGACCAATGCTCGCGAGATCCAGGTCTCCGGGGAGAAGCGTGAAAAGAAACTTTACTACTACCACACCGGTTACATGGGTGGTTTGAAGAGTAACACTCTCAGCTGGATGCTCGACAAGAAGCCTGAAGAGGTGATTCGTTTGGCGGTTCGAAGGATGCTTCCGAAGACTCGTCTGGGTCGTAAGATGCTGTCGAAACTCAAGGTGTTCGCCGGAGCCGAGCATTCGCTTCAGGCACAGCAGTCACACTTCGAGAAGGTCGAGTTCACATCTTCAAGGATCAAAAAGAAATCATGAATTAACTGCTCCTGGCCAGAGGGTCAGGGGTTAGCAGGAGGAACGTTTTGGCGAAGCCGAACGATTATGTCTGGGGCGTAGGACGACGCAAGACTTCCGTGGCACGGGTCCGCATCCGTGAAGGAAGCGGCAAGATCACCATCAATGGCAAGGCTCACACGGAGTATTTCCGACTCAGCCCCGACCAGGCTCGACTCTCCGATCCGCTGCGTGCGGTACAGGCGGAGGGCTCGTTTGATGTCTGGGCAAACATCAAGGGCGGTGGAACCACCGGCCAGGTGGGAGCGGTGGTGATGGGACTCTCCAGGGCACTGGCACGAGTCAGCGAAGAGAACGAGGCTGCGCTGCGTAAGGATACCTTCCTGACGCGCGATTCTCGGATGGTGGAACGGAAAAAGCCGGGTCGCAAGAAGGCACGGAAGTCGTTCCAGTTCTCCAAGCGTTAAACCACTGATCGCACTTCGACAAAGTAGCGTTGCGGTCCGAAATAAATCAGATCCACAAGAGGCACATCGGATTACCGATGTGCCTCTTTTCGTTTTGCACCGTTGGGCTCTCACGCTGGCAACGCAACGGCTGCACGGGGTGGATCGATCGGTGTGGTGGACTTCTTCAGTGGCCGGAGAGAACTGGGATACCGGAGAGTATTCATCGGGTGAGAGTGCATCAGGAAGATGAAGCCGAGTACACTCCAGCGGTGCCGAGAGCGCTCACTGATCTGGTAGATGATCTGATTGTGGTACCGGAGGTGGGACTCGAACCCACAAGACCCGAAAGTCAGCGGATTTTGAATCCGCCGCGTATGCCAATTCCGCCACTCCGGCCCGGTTCCTGATGCGTAAATTTCTCGTACCTCGACATGGTAGGGGACAGATCGATCTCCGTCACCTGATCTCCTCGAATCGAGCAGGTGTCATCACAGGTGCGATTCATCGGGTGGTCGTAGAGATACCGGAGGTCCGAGAATCTCACGCCAGAGCAATCGATCTCGCAACTGATTCCTGGTCAGCGTCAACCGTTGCTTTTTGTGACGGCCCTGTGCCGCCGCAGTGAAAGAGGAGAGAGCGGGGCCTGATAAACTGATCTGTGAATTCCAGTTGTTTGCAGAGGAGCGCTTTTCGACGTTGGAGTATGGATCCTCCGTCACGCTGGGGGATCGACTCGTATCCTTGGATCCGGTGACTTCGAGCCACTTCTCGTACTCCTCGACCGTCAGCTCCTGGCGAAATTGAGCGAGCAGGTCGATGGGGTCCTGCGGTGGATCGAGGTGAGATCGTGGTTCCAGGCGCATGGCCGGGTGGGTGGGCGAGTGGGTGGACACAGACGTCGGTGCTCCGCTGACCTCGACCCACCCTCCACCCAGGGGGGTGGGGGCCGGCGCAGTGGGACTCGTGCTTCCAGGTTGCACATCGACCCACGCTTGAACATCCTCTTCCAATTCAGCTTCGGTCAACTCGGCATCGGACAGAGGATCGGGGAAGCCCCGTTGCCTGGCGCTAATACGAGCCGATTGCTTGAGATCTTCAGCGGATCGAGTGGCCAGCAGCTTCGCCGCCGCCTTCTTCTTTTTGCTCCTCGATTCCAGGATGTTCTTGAGCATCGGCAGAACCACAAACATCAGCAGGTAGATCCAATTGAAGTCTTTCATGGCTGATCGACTCCGTTACTCGATCGGATCATCGTGAGATCCATCATCTTCATCCCCTATCGACTGCCGCATCGACGTATCGGCCTGAAGATTTTTCAGTCGATAATAGTCCATCACTCCAAGGTTGCCCTCGCGCAAGGCTTCCGAGATGGCCTTCGGAACTTCTGCTTCGGCGAGGACCAGTTTGGCGCGGTTCAATGCGATTCCTGCGATATTTTCCTGTTCCTGGGCTACCGCCAGGGCACGCTTCTTTTCTGCCATTGCCTGGGCGACTCTCTTGTCCGCTTCTGCCTGCTCTGCCTGCAATTTTGCGCCGATGTTCTCTCCGACATCGACATCCGCAATGTCGATCGACAGGATTTCGAAGGAGGTTCCAGAATCGAGACCTTTTTCCAGTACCATCCTCGACATCATGTCGGGGTTGGCGAGCACGTCCTTGTGAGTGGTGGCGGAGCCGATGGTGGTGACGATTCCTTCACCGACCCTGGCGATGATGGTCTCCTCGGTGGCACCTCCCACCAGTCGGGCCAGGTTGGTTCGTACCGTCACTCGCGCACGAGCACGCAACTGAATACCGTCACCTGCGACCGCATCGATGGTGGTGCGAGCCTGGCCTGGGGAGGGGCAGTCGATCACCTTGGGGAGAACGCTGGTTCGGACGGCGTCGAGAACATCGCGTCCCGCCAGATCGATCGCTGCTGCCTGGTCGAAGTTGAGATCGATGTTGGCCTTATGGGCGGCGACCAGCGATTGCACGACGCGCCGTACGTTCCCCTTGGCCATGTAGTGCGCTTCGAGCTTGTTGGATTCCGCATCCTTGACCCCGGCTTTGACCGCCATGATCAGGCAATCGATGATGATCCTGGGGCTGACTTTTCTCAGCCACATTCCGATGAAGGCAAAGACGCTGATCTTGATGCCCGATGAGAGGGCCTGGATGTAGAGGCGTCCGAAGGTGATGAAGAAGATGAACAGCACCACGAGGAGCGCAATGATCAGGAACATGAAGACGATGTCGAGGACATCGGGGCCATCCTGCAGTGCGATCATCCATGCAGACGAGAACTCGAATAAACTGGTCACTGGTTACTCCTGACTGGTGTGGTCACGCATTTGTATTTATTCATCTTGAGATTCTTCGGTTGACTTTCGGACGACGATTCGATTGCCATCCGATTGAACGATGACGACGGAATCGCCCTTTTCGATGTAGCCGGTATTGGCCACCACGTCGAGTCGACGGCCACCGACCAGAGCGATTCCGGCGGGTCTGAGGTCCGACATCACCAACCCTCGTTGGCCCACCAGTGCTCTCGATGCACGAACGTCATCTCCGAGAGAATCTGCGCCATCGAGACTGGTCTTGAGACCGAATTTTTTGACCCAAAGTTTGAACAGAATGACGGTGTAGAGGACGGTGAATGCGACACAGATGACCGCCAGGAATTGGTAATCCTGAATCCATAACTCCCAGATGGAGTATCCGATACATAGCACCGCTGCGATGGCGAGCACACCGCCGCTGGGAATGAAGACCTCGAGGAAGAGCAGGATCAGGCCAGTGAGGCACAGGACAGAAAGTAGCCACCACTCCATCTTCAGGCCTCCTCGACCACGGGACGAACGACCACCCGGTTGCCTTCGACTTCGACCACTTCCACTCGAATATCCTTTTCGATGAAGCCTCCTTCGGAGACCACATCGATCGATTTTCCCTCGAAGTCGACCTTGCCAGAGGGGTGTAGGTCCTGCATGGGAGATCCTTGCTGGCCGACCTGAAGTGTGGCGCCCTCGAATCCCGGGGAGGCGATGGCGCTATCGTCTGTTTCCAAAGTCGAGTGATCGATGATGGAACCGCTGCTCTTGGAGCGACTCGGCAAGATGTAAGCGAGAATCAGTAGCGTGAATAATCCAGTGGTCAGGCCGCCACCCACCTGCAACGTGTCCTTGCTCAACTGTCTGAGACTCAGCACATCGTCGACAGGTTGATAGCACAGTCCCAGCGAGACACAGACGATCACCACGCCGAGGATTCCCGAGATGCCGAAACCAGGGATCACAAACAGTTCCAGCGTCAGCAGGACCAGTCCGAGGCCAAACAGCGACAGCTCGATCCAGCCGACATTGCCATCGGCATAACTACTGAACAGGAACAGGCTCAAGAAACCGAGCGAAAGTGCGGCCCCGAGGCCCACTCCCGGTAGTTTGAATTCGATCACCAGAGCCAGTGCGGCTCCGAAGATCAGCAGGAATTTGATGAATCTGCCCCAGTCGCGGAAGGAGTCGAGAGCGAATCCACCCGGAGCACCGATCCTTTGTTCTCCGAGGGCCTCACCGGCATTGAGTGCACGCATCTGAGTCAGGCCGAAATCGGTCAGGAGTTGTTCCTGGGTCAGGCAGATGTGGGAGATGAATCCGTACTCGAACGCTTCCTTCTCGTCGATGGTGAGGATCTCACCACGCTCCACGATGCGCTGTTTCTGGGCGGAGTTGCGCTCCTCTTCCGGCAAGTCCTGGTACTCCTGTTCAGTCAGGTAACGGGTGCGTCCGTTGGCGGTTCGCACTTGCAGCACCGAGATCTCCTTGGTGACCATCGCCTCGGCCAGGGCGATCGGATATCCGCGATCTCGCGCCCAGCGACGCATGTCGGCCCTGACGGTGGTCTGGATCTTCTCCGGCAGTTCGTTACCAAAGATATCGATCGGCTGAACATCTCCGATGCGGCTGTTGTCTCCCATCACCAGGTGGGTGCACGCCAGAGCGACCATGGTGCCGCCGCTATAAGCTTGCTGACCGTTGGGTACCCAGCCAAAGGTGGTGATGTCCTGATCGGACAGGTTGTCGATCGATTCCGCCAGCCGTCGACTGGCCTCGATGGTTCCACCGGGAGTGGAGAGCTGGATGATCACGATTCGAACTTCTCGTTCGACCAGCAACTGGATGGTGCGATCGAAGCGTTTGACCACGTTATCGTCGATCTGCTGATCGATGTTGATTACCACCGCAACATTGCGGAGAGATGGCTCTGCGGGCTCGGCGGCATCGGGAAACTGGAATGCCAGTAGATCCGCACTGATCAGCATTCCGATCAGCAGCAGAAAAAGTCCATGGGAGAGAGTGCGGATCCGCTCCGAGATCGGCATGAAACGCTCTCGTGACCCGAACTTACGGGATCGGTAGAAGATCAAGTCGGACTCGCTTCCGTTGCTGCGGCCTGCGGGGTGGGCCAAACTGGCACCTCATTGTCAGGAGTGGGCTCGCTCGAGGCAAGGGTAGAATTCTGCGTCAACTCAATTTCCTCGTGGGCGCGGCCCAGGATTGATCGTTGAGGCGAGCGGATGTGGGTCGGTGGAGAGGTACGAATCAATCTTCGGGGCGATCCAGGCGGCGATGATGGCGACCAGTCCTGCGGTCACCGCTCCCGTATAAACATCCATGGTGTAATGTGCTCGCAACAGGATCACCGCAGACATCTCGAACAACGCGACCAGCAGGGCGGGGATCCACCAGAGGGAGCCTCGCCTCGCCAGTTCGATGGCACCGAGGCAGGCGATGGCGGTATGGCCCGAGAAGAAGAAGTCATTGGCTACCTGGTAGGTGACCAGGAGTGATGGAAAGCCGGGATCGTGCCAGATCATGCCGGCAGGGGCGGGAAGTGGGCTCAGCATCTGACAGATCTGACGCAGGGAAAACAGCATCAGAAGGGCCAGGAAAGGTCGCATGGTGCTGCCGAAGATGGAGGAAGCGATCAGGTAGATCGCCAGCAGGTCGATGAAGATGGAACTGGTGATCAGCAATCCATCCGCCAGTGCGGGCTGGTCGTGCAGCGCCTGATGGCCAGCTTCGGTCGCCAGGAACAGGCCATCCCCTTCGGAGAGGATCTGCCCCGCCAGTGGGGAGCCCTCCGCCATCGGCCTGGAGCCGAGTAGGGACTGGGTGAAGAACCACAGTCCCAGGGCGCAGACGACCAGCGCTACCCGTTTCCAGCGATCGGCATTCCACTTCATCCGGCCGTCCCATCCTTCGAAAGTCCCAGAGCGGCCTTCAGGCTACTTTCGACCTGTTGCATCAACAGATCTTCTCCTCGAACTTTTTCTGCCGGCACCTCGATGGGGTCGCAGACGTGCAGGGTCACCCGCTGTGGTGGGTAAGGACGGGCGACATCGGTCAGATCCTCCTCGAATCGCTCGACCGTCTCGAGCAAGCGCTCCACCGGGGAATCCTCGGAAAGATATCCGCGCGGATAGAGCGACAACTGCTGTGCCAGGTAGAGAGCCGAAAACTGCTGCCAGCGCCGTTCCCTCTCGCTGTCCTCGATGTCACCTGAAACCATCCCCTTGAGAATCACCCGTCGCAAGTTCTTGCTTCTTTTGACCACGCCACCGCTCTGCGGCCCGTCGAGCCACTCCTCCTCCAGTGGGTGTAGCAAGTGATCGATCAGACGATCGACCCGGGCAAAGAGGTCGCCACTCTGGGTAGCACCGAGGTGTTCGATCTCCTTCAGTCCGAGCAGGGCCACTCCGACACGGCGTATCCGCTGCAGCAGGTTTAACTGCTGCTGTGGTGCCCAGGAGAGGCGCTGTTCGATCTGCGAGAGGACCGGCTCCAGAGTTTCTTCGATGTTCCCCTCGAAATGATATCGAAACGCCAGGGGAAAGATGACCACCTTGCCGCCGTCGCCCGCTGCTCGCTTGCGAGCGGCACCGCGGGCGATGGTCGAGATCCCCTCCATCAACGGGTTGAGAAGATCATTGGTGCGGGAAACCGCTCCTTCAGGAAAGATCACCAGTGGGCGTTCCGCTTTCTCGAGGATCTCCATCGCACACTGCAGTGACGCGCGATCCATTCCCTCGCGATAGATACTGAAGGCTCCCATCATGCGGATGACGAACCTCTGTAACTTCCCTTCCATGAAGATGTGCCAGCTGGCCATGGCGTAGAAGAGAGATTGAGTCGCCTGGCACAGGGGATAGAGGGCCATCGGATCCGCCGGACGAGGATGATTGGGTGTGATCAGGATCCCGTGACCGGCATCGATGGCGGCTCGTATTTTATCGGCACCATGGACCTCGGAATCGACGATCCCGTAGCGCTGGCGCAGCAGTCGGGGAATCAACAGATTCCCGAGCAATCTGGGCAACAGGCCACCACGGTGGGGTGGTACGAACTGGTAGGGCTGATCGACAACGACTTCTTGTATGATCCGCTCCGATCGTTGGCAGGTCATTTCGGCTACAGACAGATGGACTGAAAAGGATGTACATCGGGGAGTTGCCGCTGGACAGTACCGATCTCAGGACCATTGCTGGGGGAACTGTGGGGTTGAATCTCCGATAAATAGCATAAAGCGCACTGTTCTGAACGATACCACGGCCATTGTGACGAATTGAACCGTGTCAGAATTCACCATGAGGGGTAGCGTATTGGCGCACCTGCGTCAGCATGGGGGTCACTTCACTTCGATGGAGACCTGGCTTCGACCGATCGATTGCGGAGGAATGATGGACTTCCATGGCCTTGCGCCAGTGCTGGCTTCTTTTTATTACGATGCGTCGATTCCACACTGCGTGGTGGCGTTCATCGTGGTCATCGCAGTGATCCATCAACTTCGCCACAAGAGGGTCTGGGTGGCGTCTACCTTCGCTGCGCTGATCGGAGGCGCTGCCACGGCGCTGGCGGTCGAGGCGGGCAGTGGTGACATGACCGGATTGATCCTGATGCCGATGTCGCTCTTCTGTGCCGTCGTCTCGGCGCTGGTCGCCGGTCTGCTGGCGGGTTTTCACGGCATTCGAAATCGATCATCGAAGGGGGATCCGTCGACATCTGTCGATCCTTGATTCCAGCACTCTCCTCGCCACCGATCGGACCGCCAGATTCGCCGATCTATTCATGTATCAAAAAAACGCCCCTTCGTCGCAAGACGAAGGAGCGCATCGGTTCAAATTGGTGGAGCTGAGGGGGCTCGAACCCCTGACCTCCTGACTGCCAGTCAGGCGCTCTCCCAGCTGAGCTACAGCCCCAATATCGATTCTGGTGCGTCTACCCTGGTACGATCTCTGAGATCTCCAGCAGGCAAAAGCATAGCCCGACCGTTTCTCGGGTCAAGGGAACCGATTGTCGAGACGAGTCAGAGGGCCTAGGATCAGCGCTTCCAGAGGATCTGCAATGGTCACGAGAAAAGGCCCCGAAAAGGCCCTGAATAGTCCCCCTAGGATCGAGGATTCGTTTGACCGTCGATCTGCACCAACTGGAACAGCGCTGGAGGGAGATCTGGCAACAGAATCCTCCCTTATCGCCGATTCGTAGCACCCCCGCAGCGAGTGCACCGATCCCCGATCCAATTCCCGAGTCCGCTCCAGTAGATGCGGAGCCAGCCGCCACTGCTGAGGAATCTTCGGGTGAGGAATCTTCGGGTGAGGAATCTTCGGCGGATGAAACAGCGGTGGATGAAACAGCGGCGGATGAGAAACGGCCGGATGAGGGAGCCTTCGCTGCGGATTTGAACGGTGCGGACTCGAGTAGTGAAGAGCCCATTGTTGAAGAAGCCGTGATCGAAGAATCTGTCACCGATGAAGCTGTCATCGAAGAAACCAGTGGCGAACAGTCGACCGCTGAGAAGACCAGTGATGATGCGGAGAGCGCTGACGACGGCCAAAGTTCCGAATCTTCGCCGGACCCTTCGACGACAGCATCGACTGACGATTTTCGCCCCTTCTATTGTCTCGACATGTTTCCCTATCCTTCCCTCGATGGTTTCAGTGTCAATCAACTGCGGGGGATCGCCATCAATGATGTCGTGGCGCGCTACCAGAAGGCGCGCGGCCGAGATGTCTTCCGTCCGATCGGCTGGGATTCCTTTGGCCTGTCCATCGAAGAGGAAGCCAGAGCCTCTGGTCTTCCACCGAAGCAGGTGGTCGAACAAGGGATCGAGAAGATGCGTGACCAGCTGAACTACTTCGGGGCGATGGTGCATTGGGATCATGAACTGAACAGTTCTGATCCCGACTGCTATCGCTGGTCACAGTGGATCTTCCTCAAGTTGCACGAGAAGGGCCTGGTGCGTTACGAGAATGGCTGGAAGGTGGCGATCACCGATTATGCGGAGCCGCTTCACACGGGTCTCAAGCAACTGAAGTGGCCCGCTCGTACCAAACTACTCCAACGCAACTGGATCGGCCGCAGGGAGGGCACACGTCTGACCCTCAAGGCCAGCGCAGAACTTCACGATGGCTGGGAAGAGATCGATGTCTTCTCCCGGAGAATCGATGCTCTGGCCGATGCGACCTTTGTCGTACTCAGTCCAGAGCACCCGCTGCTGGAAGGCATCGTCGATGCGATTCAGCGCGATGATGTTATCGAGTACATCGAGAAGTGTCGGCAACTCTCTGAACGAGATCGGGTGACATCCAGGGGAGCTCCCGATGGCGTGCCGACCGGAGCCTACTGCCTCAACCCCGTGACCCTCGATAAGATGCCGATCTGGGTCAGCAGTTACGTGCTCCCCGAGATTCGCTTCGGTGCGATTCTCGGCATCCCCTCGGCGCATCCCGCTCATCTCGAATTTGCCAACAACTTTGGTCTGCCCCATACTCGCGGAAGTCAGCAGTCGGGACGAAGGAGGAGGCGGTCGGGACGACGCAGGGGGAGCGACGGGGGAGATTCCGCTCGCTCGATCCAGAGTTCACTGGAATCACGCGATCTGGTCGAATCGCATGTCGACTGGAAATTGCACGACTGGGCCTTCGAGCGTCAAAGAATCTGGGGCGAACCGATTCCCATCATCGAATGCGATGAGTGTGGCAAGGTACCTGTCCCCGAGGATCAATTACCGGTATTGCTGCCAGAGATTGCAAAGGTCGAAAACTCCTCTGAGGGGAGCAGCCCGCTGGCAGCGTACCCGCAGTGGGTCGACACGACTTGTCCCGGTTGTGGTGCCGCCGCTCGCCGCTGTACCGATACGATGCCGGACTGGATCGCATCCTGTTGGACCCATCTTCGATCCCTCGATCCGACGCTGGTCGGCCAAATTGCCGCACCGGAGCTGGTTCAGCAGTGGGCTCCCGTGAATTTGTGTGTCGGAGGAATCGAGCACGCCGAGTTGCACCTGCTCTATGTACGATTCATCAGCCATTTCCTCAAGGATCTGGGAATCACTCGTCGGGAAGAGCCATTTCGGCGTCTCTTCAGTCAGGGGCGAATTCGATCCGCGGATGTTTCGGAAAGTGCCGATCCCGCAACAGCCCATCGTGGGCCACGAGTGCTGGCCGCAGACTACCTGGAACGCTACGGCGCCGATGCGATGAGGCTTCATCTCTTGTTCCTCGGTCCTGCGCAAGATCATGCAGAGTGGAACGAGGAAGGATTGCGTGGTTGTGCACGCTTCCTCCAACGGACCCATGAGGCGATCCTCGCCAGGGTCGGAGAAGGTCGATTCGTGAGCCGCGATGTACTGGTGGCAAAACATCGACTGATCCGGAGAGTGAGCCGGGCGATCCGTACCTTCCGCCTCAACAAGGCGGTCAGTGCCTTCATGGAATTCGTCAAGTTGCTCCGCAGCGACAAGATCAGCATGGAAGAGGTGGATCGGCAGACCCTCAAGACCTTCGTGGTACTGCTGGCTCCCTTCGCTCCGCACATGGCCCATGAATTGTGGGAAGGCCTGGGAGAAACGGATCGTCTCGATGAAGAATCCTGGCCCGAGCACAGCGAGGAACTGCTCCAACCTTCTCAGGTCTCATTGGCGGTCCAGGTCAACGAGAAGATCGTCGATCGAATCACCGTTGATCTCGATGCCCCCAAGAACCTCGTCATCGATCAGGCGCTGAAACTGGAGTCGGTGGTGAAAAAAACCGGCGGACGCCCTGCGGACCGGGTGGTGCACGTGCCCGATCGCCTGTTGAAACTGATCTACACCTCCGATCCCGGGGGAAGTTCGAGTGAACCGGAAACGGTCACTTCGACCTCATAGGACCTCAGCCTCCGCTGTGCCCTATTCAGAGTCGATACCGTACTTGGGGCCTCTCGGTCACTTTGCCCGACCTTCCCTTCCCATCGTATTCTCCTCTGTCGGCCAGCCTGTCCGGTAGGCCACACAGTGACGAGAAGGTCTCGTGCTGGAACGGGGGAAAGTTGCAGTTACACACTCAATTACGCGGCATTCTGATCATCTGCGTTGCGACCTCCTTTTTCTGGGGGTTATCGGCCAGTAGAGACGGTCAGATCGATCCGGTCGAAGCGATGGGGCATGACGTCTTCCTCGACGCAGCCTTCACCGCAGAGGATCCGGATGTAAATCTCTCCCCAACGACATCACTCGAGACCGCCGCCTCCGATCCTCTGGATGTGGTCAAATTCGATCGGTGGAGTGTCATCGGCGAGGGAGCCAGCAGTGTTCCCTACACCAGCGCGATATTGGAAGAGGAGCGGGACAGAATCCTCGAGCAGATGAACCATTCCAGCGCAGGATTGAAGCGCTGGGTGGGCACTGAAATCGATCGAACCCGTCAGACCATCGAGGACCTGGATTCACGGATCGAGGCGCGTATTGAATCGATGATTCCAGCCCCGGTCCCGGTGGCCGCCTCTAGCCAGCAGAAAAAAGTTGAGCGGATGATCTATCCGATCGTCCAGTTGAGAGGAAATGGCACCGTTGGCAGCGGTGTCGTGGTCAGCAGTGAACTGGTCGATGAAAACCTTTGGGCGACCTGGATCGTCACCGCCTACCATGTCGTCGAAGAGGTCCGAGACTTCGCTCTCGATGATGTCGTGGTCAATGAGATTCGCTTCTTCGATCCAGAAATCGGGCGTCTCGGCAGTGAGGTGTTTCGTGGAGTGGAGATCGCTTCCCTCAAGGACTCCGATCTATCCCTGGTGAGAGTCGATCGAACCTCTCGCTGGCCCTTCGTCGCAGAATCCGCCAGCGAGCCTGTGTGCTTGAAGTTGTCGGTTTTTGACACCGTCTATGCTGTCGGTTGTCCCCTCGGAAACCAACCGCTCCCCACCTTTGGTGAGATCTCCTCCCAGTACAAGCCAGTCGGCGATGAGATCTTCTGGATGGTCAGCGCTCCCACTTTCTTCGGAAATTCGGGAGGTGGGATCTTCCTCTCGGGAGAAGGCCAGCTGGTAGGGATCAGCAGCATGATTTACACCTATGGCAAACGCTCTCCGATGGTGGTTCCCCACATGGGGCTGTTCGTACCGTTACAGACGGTTCGTTCGTGGCTTCGTCGGGAAGGATTCGCTCACTTGATGGATCCGGCTCCTGCGGTAACGCCGGTTCCCGCCTCCAGTGGCCCCGATAAAGTGCTGAATGGGGCCTCCGGGTCGTTTTGACCCGAGGGTCGATCGAGAGTATCCTTGAAGGCTCGATTCCGAAATCCGTGGATCACGGGATACTCTGAATCGAACACTCCCCTGTTGATCCGCAAAGCGGGCACTGCAGGACCGAACACCGACTCGAGGTCGAGCAGTTCCGCTGTCCGACAGCCAGGAAGGACCACTTTTGATGAATCATGGAATCCTCGCCGGGAAATACCTGACCGGTCTCATGTTATTGCTGGGATTGCTGCTGGTCACTACGTTGACCTTCACTGATCCCGCTCAGGCATTGACTTCAATTCAAGATCCGCCCCCAGCAGAGGAACCATCTCAAGAGGCGAAGGAAACCAAGCCGATCGTAGATGAAGACGACATTCTCGGCGGAGAGGTAGGCATTCCTGCCAGCGAACCCGCGGCTCTCGAGGTAATTCAGAAATACCTCGATGCGGTCGGGGGACGCGAGACCTTGCTCTCGATCAGTGATCGAGTCGAGATATTCAAGAACAAGAAGATCGACCCGACCAACGAGACCGTCATGAAGATGGCACGATTCCTCAAGCGCACCGGTGATGGCGTCTTGATGATTCGTGAAGAGTGGCAGCTACCGGGTCTCGGTCTGACCAAGAACAACGAGCCTCTCACCTTTGTTCAGGTATACGACGGTGAGAAAGCCTGGGTCAAGGCGATGGGTGCGGTTTCGCCCCTGGCCGGCAAGACCCTCATCGTGTTCGTGTGGGACAAGCATATCGACGATTTCTTCATCTCCTTCGCCGAGAATGGCTACATCGCGAGCCTCAAGGATGACGGAGATATTCTCGGTACACCGTGCAAGATCGTCGAGTTGAAGGCGTTCGCGGGTAACCAGGTGCTGAACTATGCCTTCTCCATCGATGACGGATTGCTTCTGAGCAAGACATGGAGCGAGGGGCAAGCTCCTGCGGTGGTCAAGAAGGAGGTATTCTACAGTGAATACACCCGAATCCGATTCAGTGACGATCGCAATCGCTGGGTCAAGGTTCCGACCACCAAGAAGATCTTTGAGGACGGAGAACTGAGTCTCGAACAGAACTATGACGAGATCGCACTCAATGCGGGGGTTTCCTCGACCAAGTTTGGACGTCCAGAGGGTCGCTCCTTCGATGAAGTACGCCGTGAGCGAGAAGCGGAGCGTGCCAAGGAACTGGAGGGAGCCAAGGAAGCCACCCCCAAGGATAGCGACAAGAAACCGGTCTGGGAGAAGCCAAAGCCGAAACCGAAAAAGCCCGTGTGGGAGAAGCCCAAGCCAAAACCAGCGCCAAAACCGGCGCCGGTTCCCGCTCCAGATCCAGTCGTGGATGGGCGCTAGCCACTACCGATGAAATCGTGATACAGAGGTGAGATCCTGCGAGTCGGGGTCTCACCTCTTTTTGGATGCACCCGGTTCGGTTCCATCCGTGGTGGCGGGTTTCTTGAGATTGTTCAGGACTAACTGACCGCACGCTCCATCGATGTCGAGCCCACGGCTGCGTCGCGCGGTGACAGAACCCTCGTATTGCTTCTGCACCAGTGAAAGGAACTGACCCACCTCGGCCGCTCCCGCGGCTGCATAAAGCGCACCTTCGTAGGGGTGAAACGGTAACAGGTTGATGTGTGCGCCGCACTTTCCTGCGAATCGAGCCAGCGCTTTCGCCTGATCCGGACCATCATTGATTCCAGGAAGAACCACGTATTCGATGCTGATTCTTCGAGAGCCATCACGGATCTTCACCAGCACCTCGGACAGATCCTCGATGGAGTGGTGTTGATTGATCGGAACGATGCTGTTACGAGTCTCGGTGATTGCGCTGTGAAGGCTGACCGCGAGCCTTACCTGTGGATGGTCGTGGACCAGTTGCTCGATCTTGGGAACGATTCCGACGGTCGAAACGGTGATCCTGCGGGGGCTGAACTGAAAGCCCTGTGCAGATGAAAACCAATCGATCGCTCTGGAGACTGCAGGATAGTTGTGGAGTGGTTCGCCCATCCCCATGAAGACTACCTGGGTGACACCACAAAGTCCTTGAGCCACGGTGGTGGCGTGCACTGCCAGCCACTGGGCGACAATCTCCCTCGGATGCAGGTTGCGGGTCAGTTTCATCGTTCCGGTGGCACAGAAGGTACAACCGGCAGCACAACCGACCTGGCTGGAGAGGCAGAGGGTTCCACGATCGTCGGTTGGAATCCAGACCGACTCGATGGAGAGACCGTCTGTCAGCATGAAACGGAATTTGATGGTCCCATCGGTGGAATTGAGCTGATCGGCGACAACCAGTGGAGAACTGAGGATGCCTTCTGCCAGTCCTTGGCGCAATTCTGCCGGCAGCGAGGTCATCTCCAATGGATCGTAGATGCGCTGATCAATCAGATGCTGACGCACTTGCTTGGCGCGGAATTTTGGCTGCTGCTGTTCCTGGCACCACTGTTCGAGACGCGAATCCAACTGGTCGGGAGGATGGTCGAAGGGGTGATCTGTCTGCGGTTCCTGGGGTTTCATCGTGAGTCCTGGACCCTCTCACCACGGGAATCGAGCAACAGGTTCCACGGACCACTCTTCCTCAGGTCTGGACCTCGTCCCTGGTAGAGGACCGTTCCCTGGGGGTCTCGAGTCACTCGAGCATCCGCCAGGGTCCACACGATGGTGCCATCCCCTTGCTGTTCTTCTACTACAGGATTCTTGCCATCGCCAATCCAGGTCAGTTGCAAGGAACCCTGCCGGCGGAAAAAGGGGCGCTGTCGATTCGCCACCCGGTAGATCCAGATGACACTATCTTCGGGCCAGTTGTAGAAGGTCTCTCCGACCTTGAATCGAGTGCGGACCAGGGTGATCTGTCGATCACCGATGCGGAGGATATCTCGTGGTCCATCATGAAGAAACTGCGGCTTCAGGTTCTCCTGCCCGGGGATCAATTCGAATCGGAATCGGATTCCACTCCAGAAAAGGGTCGGGCTCCAGAGTGTTTGTTCCTGGTGTGAGACGGTTGTGTTGATTCCCCGATCTCCTCGCCGAGAAGTCGCTGTTCCTTCACAGCCGCTGGCCATCAACCATGGCAAGCCCAAGAGCAGCGCCAACGACCACGCTCCATGGAGTCCGCGGAGTCGGACGTTGGATCTGCTGATCAAGGGGTGTTCCGTCGCTGGCGGTCGAAAGAGAGCAACTTCAACCGGTGAGTCTCTCGATGCATCTGTCTCAATTCATATCGTAATTGTTGTAGTGGCGATTTGCTGCTCCCGGTGACCTCAAAGTACTGACGGTCATCGACCAGTCCGGCTGCGCATAGGAGCACTGCATCGATCCTCTGCAACTGTTCCAACTCGGTGGCTGGGGGGTGGAGTATCGATTCCTCGCGGAACCGATTGCGAAGTGCTCTCAATGCGATTCGTCCCGGATGATCCAGAGGTTGACGTTCGAAGTCGCGAAATAACTGATCGATATGGGAGGTATGATGGGCACCGAATCCTACCGAGAGCAAGGTCGGGATCAAGGTCGACATCAGTGCCATGACAAATAGGCAAGGAGCCACCCGGGAAGCACGAACCATGAAGGAGATCCTTTCACGGACTGTCAGGGCGGCGGCAACGCCCGGCGAGAGGATACACTAAGTGTGCTCCGGAGGCACGAGATCTTGCGATTCTGTGCCTCCGGAGGTTACAAAAAGAGGGGTTAAAGCATCGTGCTATCGTGCGGGGATTCGGTCATCTGGACCGCCTCCGCCGCCATCGGGACCGTTTTTCTGGGGCCCCAGGGTCGATCCACATCGGGGACCAGCGAGTCGATCTTGCGAGGAGCATCCGGGCCACGATAGGAGCTATCCAGCAACTGGAGGGCGCGTTCGATCGACTGCAACGCCTGGTCTCGCTTCATCTCTTCGCGACGGAATACGTGCTGGCAGTCGTTAGAAATCCACGCCTCGTTCCAGTGAATTCGCGCTCCGCTCCGTTCACATCGAACTCTCGGCACCGATTCACCATCGAGCAATGCTCGAATCATCGGGTGCACCGAGAGTGGAGTGGAGCGTCCGGCGTGGCAATCGCTGCAGAACCAGCGTGAAGAATCCACATCGTCATGCAATCTCCGCCGGGCACTCTGACGACAGCCACGACAGTTTTGAAGATCGTGTTGCAGATTGAAATGAACCCACTGCTTGGTGGTTTGGAAGGAACTGCTTTTGTATTCACGATCGGTGGACTTTTGCATTCGATTCTCCGTACTGGTTTCGTTCTTACGGTCAGTCGCCCGGTGGCGCACTGGGTAGGTTGCAATGACAGTGCCAATAGATTCAGAAACTATTTAAGTTGATCCATTACTTGCACTTACGGATATGTCCCGTGGTTTGCCGTGGCTCGATTGAGTCAGAATAGTGCGGTGAAATGAACCGATGAACAGTTGCCCCGAATCCGGGCACTGTGCTCAACCCCGAGGTGGAAGCAATGATCGCCCAAGTCATCTTGTCGGGGAGGAGGACCGGAAGGAGGATCGATGGAGCACCCAGATTCACTTCGACCAGAGAGAAGGGGCGAAAGCACTGTTGGATCTTCCTCGACGGTGGAAGATCCCCGGCGGTGGATTCCCAACTGCCACCAGTGGCCCGAGCCATTGCGCTGGATCGATCGCCCTCCACAGGAACTATGGATCTGCGGCAACAAACCGGTGGGCCCACCGATCATCGCCATCGTCGGTAGTCGAAAAGCCTCTGTCGCAGGACTTCGATGGGCCTTCCAAGTCGCCGCTGAACTGTCGAGGAGCGGTTTCCGGGTGGTCAGTGGTCTGGCACTCGGTATCGATGCGGCGGCTCTCGAGGGAGCGGTGCTCGGATGTGAGGAGGGAAAGCGATCGGCGGTGCAGAATTTGACGCCATCGCAGGCTCCGTCATTCGTGCCTGCACCTCCGATGGCCCTGCTGGGAAACGGACTACCGGCGATCTATCCCGCCAAAAACCGACCGCTCGCTCGAAGAATTGTTCAGTGTGGAGGAGCCCTGATCAGTGAATATCCTCCCGGTGCTGCCCCTCGGCCCCATCATTTCCCTCACAGAAATCGGCTGATCAGTGGCTGTAGCGTGGCAGTGGTGGTGGTCGAAGCGACTCTTCGATCGGGTTCGATGGGCACTGCTCGACATGCACTCGACCAGGGGTGTGAAGTTTGTGCAGTACCGGGTCCGGTGGAATCCGACAGCCATCAGGGGTGCCATCTGCTGATTCGCGACGGGGCCCACCTGGTGATCTGTGCCCGCGACATCATCGAGGTGTGCGCTGGCCTCGGAGTGGCCGGCTGTCGTGCCGGAATTGAGGGCACCGCTCACAAGGGGCTGTCGGCGGACCAGCGTCGACTGGAGCGAGAGCGAAAACTACACGGTGATGATCTGTGCCGTCTACATGAGGTGACCGGTTGGAGTCCGATCCGCTTGTTGCGGGCCTGGTCCGGGGGGGCATTCGATCGATCCGATAGCGAATCTTGATCGGATCAGGGGCAGACGTCGGTGGTGCACTCGAGGATATCGGGCGTCGGGTCTTCGGCGCAGATTGGATAGGTGGGTTGCGGCAGCGGTATGGCTCCGGAGAAGAGGAATGACAGTACCCGCACCGGGTCGGCAATATCGATCAGCGCATCATCATTGGCATCACAACTGGAGTCACAGGGGATGGAGCCGACCGAGTTGAAGAGGAATCCGAGGGTGAAGATCGGATCTCCGATGTCGATCAGGCCATCGCCGTTGCAATCGCCACGACTGAAGGCGGGATTGTCATTGAAGATGATTTCGGGCGCAGCAGCGAAGGCTGGAAAGTACGCCTGCCCTCCGGCAGAGGAGACCAGGTTGGTGACTCCCGGGACTCCCAGGTCGTCGGCAAAGGTCAAGATGTCACCGCTCGGCGGAGCCGTAGGGTCGATGCCCAGATCGGTGTACGTGGTGGTCAGCAGCGTCGTGATCTGGGGAAACTGCAGCGTATCGATGAGCAGGAAGTCAAAAACCACCGCTGCGGTCCAGCCGTCGGGGAACAGACTGATCTCGAAGAACTCCGGTCCGGCACCGCCATCGAGATCGGTCAAGGTCGCAGATCCTGTCACCTGGTTGGGAGTGAGCCAGGTCGGATCATTGCGAACACCGACGGCAAACGCTCCACAGTCGATGGCAGCTCCTGAAACCTGGTGAATTTGAAACTCTGCCTCACCTTGGCTACCGATCACCAGCGCAGGGATCTGGAAGAGGAAGGGTGGTGTGGATGAAGTGACCGGTACGATCAGATCGCTCGACTCCATCAGATGACCGAAGTGGGGTGCCTGAGCATCGGCAAGAGGCTGCCCCAGACCATCGGTGCTCCAGCCCTTGGCATCGACCATGGCCCGCGATGCACGTCGGTAAATCAAACGAGCCGCGAGATTCACTTCGCCATCGATGCCACTGATGTCAAAGGTAACACTGGTGTTGTCGGTGGCCAGAGCGGCGATGCGAGTGTCGAGGAGGATCGAGGTCGCTTCGGTGAAGAGCACCCCCGAGTTCCCTGCGATGTCCTGATTGACCTTGGCAAACAACTTGCCGGGAAGATCTGCGAAGTGACCCGTGGCGGGATCTCCGACCCCTCCAAGGGGATCGATGGTGTCGCCAGCGGTCTGGGACAACGATTGATTTCCTGGTCCGGTCGCTTCGATCTTGAGAATCATGTTGCGCAGGGTGACTCCGGTCGGAACCGAGTGACCCGCCTGATCATTGACGATCTGTACATCGACCACCAGGGAGTCTCCCACCTGTTGCGCTGCCAGAGTCATCGTCACAGAATTCTCGAGGAACTGGGCAGAGGTCCCCTGGATGTCATGGGAATGAACGGTGCTGGGATCTCTCAGCAGTGGAGGGAACATCGCAGCGCACGCCTCGACCGGTACATCGGAAAAGGGCGGCATGTGGCAATCGACGCAACTCTCAAACAGCGGGTCCTGCGGATCACCATAAGGTGAGTTCTTCCACTCCGAATAGGTCTCCTGGGCGGCGACACTGCTGCTCTCGTTGAAGTCATTGTCGTGGTCCGGGTCGTTGTTGTACTGGTGGCACACGGCGCACGCTTCGGCAGCCAGTTGTGGCTGATAACTACCGCGCATCTGGTTCACCAGATTGAAATCGACATCTCCGAGCATCCCGTACATCACCTGCTCGATCAGGCCACTGGTATCGGGGCGGGTGACGGTCACTGCACCGGGGACGAAGCCGGTCGCATTGATCTGGCTCTCATTCACATCTGCGATCTTGTGACACGTCTCACAGGAGACGCCCCGCCGCTGGGGATCAGTCAGGGGACCTGACAGCGGATCGAGCGGTTGCATCGGATTGGCGATCCACCCTTCCGGTTGATGGCAAGAGGCGCAGTGTCCCGAGGGATCGGCAGAGGCATGAGCGGAATCACGGGAGTAGACAAATCCACCGCTGCCGCCGGCAGACCCGCTGCCGTCGAACAGGTCGTAGACCCAACTGTTGAGACCGGTCATCGCCATCCGGGACGGTTCCCACTGAGTGAATTGATCTGGATGACATACCGAGCACTGGTCAGGAATGACGAAGGAGTAAGTGGGGTCGTCAGAGGCCGGTACTGGATCCAGTTCGATCTGCACCGAGTTGGCCGGGGTACTGACGATGATGCTCGAGTTGTAGTAGCCCTGGCTGGCACCGGCGATCACCAGCAAGGTGCCGTTGACGCCATCGAGGTTGAAGGTTCCATCGGCAGCAGCGACGGTATGTTGCAATGTCGCTTGCCAGGTCACCAATGCTCCGGGGATCGGGTTCTGAGTACTCCCATCGATGACAATTCCGGAGATTTGCCCCTCCAGTTGTGGCATCGGCAGCAGTAGCAGTAGCGAGAGAATCAGGCTCGGTAGCAGCAGTCTCGATGGATGGGCTGAGTCATATTGTCGGGTACTGGGGGTCGCAACAGGCCACTGGAGCATCAATAAAAGCCTTATCTGTACTCTGTGAGAGGGGTTTGAATGCGCTCTCTCCCATTTTATCGGTGTTCGCCAAAGAATCCAGATCATCGTTCGATTGGTTCTCCTTCCTCACTGCGATGGGGGCCGGAGGACGAATTTAGCAGATCGTCGTAGAATTAGACGGGAGGAGCGCTTTCTCCCTGAATCAGGAGTCATGTGGCCATCCAGGACCGTCCCTCTGGAAATCGACCCATCTCGGGTCGTTTCATTCCTCGATCCCTTCTCGGGCGAGGGGGAATGGGAGAGGTCTGGCTCTGTCACGACCCGATCGATGACGATCTGGTGGCGGTCAAGCGGGTCGATTCCAAGGATTCGCAAGGGCCTGTAGGACAGCGCCATCTGCGGGAATATGAACATCTGACCCGGCTCCGCCATCCTTCGATCCTGTCGGTCCATGAATACGGGATCGATGCCCAGGATGGAGCGCGCTGGTTCAGCAGTGAAGTGCTCTCCGGTCCCGTCTCTACCGATCTGGCCGGCAGCTGCTGGTTTCCCGACTGGTTGGCGCTGGCTCGTCCGATCCTGCAGGCGCTGGCTTTCATGCATCGAAATGGTTGGGTTCACGGAGATCTCAAGTCTGACAATGTCCGGTTGCGGGAAGAAGCGTGTGAGGGCCAGCCACTGGAGCCGGTGCTGCTCGACTTCGGACTCTGTCAGCGTGAAGGACATCCGTCCGAGGAAAAGATCCTCGGTACTCCTCATGCGATGCCACCGGAGCAGTGGCTCGGCGAAAGACCCGATGCTCGTGGAGACATCTATTCGATGGGTGTACTGCTCTATCAGTGGTGGTGTGGAAAGTTGCCGTTTCAGCAGTTTGATCGATCCAGCCTGGGTCGCGCTCACCTGCAGGAAGATCCGACTCCCATCGATGACCTTCGTCCGGGACTACCCGAGGCTGCACGGCGACTGATCGAGAAGATGTTGGAGAAACGACCCGACGATCGACCTCCGGATGCTGGGGAAGTGCTGGCGTTGCTGGAGCGCTCCTTTCCTGCTGAAGAGGGAGGATGTGAGGCGGAATCGATCGAATCTCTGGTCGCTCAGGTGAGCTATCCTGGAATCGGTTCCGAACTACCCGATCTGCTGCGAGAGGCATTGCTCCAGTGCAGAGAAGTGGGGGGCACCGTGGTGCACCTCCATCGCCGAGAGGGAGATCGTCGTAAGATCGCCCGACGAGTTCGAACCGACCTGATGATCGCAGGGCTGCCGGTGATCGATCTGGACAGCACGGCGACCCACCATCGACTCCAACTGTCGCGATCGATTCCGACCGGGTGTGCGATGATGGTGGTCAAGGTCGATGATCCCGGTGCGGGGAATCCAGCGTTACAAGAAGCGATGCAGTGGAGCGAGCACAGCGGTTGCAAATTGCTCTGGTGGATCGAGAGTCCCACGATGCCGGGGGGCTATGTCGGTTCTTCGCTGGCGAACAGCCAACCGATCATCGTCAGAACCGATCACGTTTCCGCCATCGGGCTGGACCAGTGGCTCGAAGCGGCGCTTCCCGGCGCTACTGTCGAGCCGAGGCTTCATCGACGTCTGATCCAGTGGGGTGCTGGGAGCCCGTCGATCTGGGAGCGGATCCTCATCGGCAGGATCAGAAGCGGAGAACTGGAGCATGATGGTCTTCGCTGGATCTGGAACAAATCTTCCAGCCATCCAGAGGATCGTTGGAGCGATCGTGTCGTCGGTGAGTGTCATAGACTTGCAGTAGAAGACCGTGCCTTGCTTGAAGCGCTGGCAGTGCTGGGCGCGCCTGCCTCCGGTCACGCAGTCGCAAAAGTGGCATCTATTCCTCTCGGATCGATGCCGTCGATCGCTGCTGGATTGGTTCAGCATCAGTGGATACGTATCGACGGTGATCTGCACTGGCGTGAACCGTTCCAGGCGGAGGGGGTGCTGGTCGGACTCGATCCTGCACGGAGGAGAGAACTGCACGAGCGCGCCGCAAATCTCGAAGGACTCGATCCTCTGGCAGTGGCCCATCATCGATTGAGTGCCGGGCAGATCGAATTGGCGGCTCGCTGTCTCGAGCCCTGGCTCGAGGATGAGGCGCGAGTCTCTGGGGATGCGACACGCCTTTCAGAATTGCTGGGGCCGCTGGTCGATCTGCTCCGTGAACCGATGGTGCCGCGTTGGGCGGAGTTGCTCGGCATGGTCGAGGATCACCTGGGGAATCTATCGCAACGCGATCGAGCATGGAGAATCTCGGCCCGAAACCAGCAGCCGGGCAGCGTGGCCTCGCTGCGTCTGGCACGACTCAGGGCTGATACCAGTCGTCGAGATGGGAATCCACGAACGGCTCTGGCGCTGCTCGATGAAGTGGTGATGCCGACACAGGATGATCTGGAGACTCGACGCGAGAAGACCAGAGTGGCCATCGAACGGTCTCGCATCCTCCGAACGCTAGCGAGGCGTGGAGTCGGCGCCGTTCCCCAGTTCGAGATGGACGACTCGGAATGCCCCGATGAGATGATCAACGAGTTTCGGCTGGAGCGCTGCCGTATCGCTCTGTCCAGGGGAGCTCGTTTACAAGCATTGGATCTCTCCGATCAGGTTCTTGCAGATGCGATGAGAAGCGGTCATTCGCGCCAAATTGCCGAGGCTCAGTGCCTGCGAGCGAGAGCGAAGGAGGATCTGCGTTCCCTGAGGATCTGGAGCCGTTGGCATCATCATCTTTGTCGTCAAGAGCATCGAAAAGAAGCGGCGTTGGCGGCGGCAATCGAGGCTGCGGAGTCTTCTCTTCGTCTCGGAGAAGAGGCACTGGTACTGCAAGAGATCGCACCATTGGTGGACGAGGCGAGGCAGCACTGCCGGGGGCAGTTACCCCGATCATTGTTGCTGTTGGCTCGCTGCGAGGCGGGAGCCGGGTGGATCAAGGGAGCTTCCCGCTGTCTCGAGGAGGCATTGATGCTCGACGGACCGGCGGGCATCGTCGCCTGGGAAGGCAATCTGTTGGTCGCGGCATCGGAACTGGCGGCAGGTCGGCCGCTGACGGCGCGGCAGATCCTGCAGGCGACACCGCCCCATCGAGCGCCCCATGAGCGAGAGACGGTTGACGTTCATGCTCGCCACATCATCCTCGAGAGTCGTTGTGCATTTGCCAGCGGTCTCCTCTCGCAAGCGATGAGCTTGCTCGATCGAGGACTGACGACATTACGAGTGCGGGGAACCGATCGAGACCTCGGATCTTTACGTAGAGAACGAGTCGAACTGCTCGATCGAGTGGGGCAAAACGCACTGGCTCAGATCGAACGGCGAAAAATTGCCACCGGAGCAATCCCCGAGCCAGGATCGGATCCGGAGCCGTTCGGAATGCGCAGGGCACGCAATGCGCTCGATCGACGACGGGTGTTGTTGCGAAGGCATCAAGAGGAAGATGCCCATCATTGGCTTGAAATCGCAGCTCTCGATGCGCTTCGACTACGTGCACAGCCGATATCGACCTGGTTGTCGCTCGAGAGAAGCGCTCACGCATCCCTCGAGGAAAAGGAGCGGGTTGCTCGCAATGCCTGGCGACGGGTGGTTCGACTGGAAACTCGTCATGGTCATGCTTCGGTCCTCTTCTGGTGGGCCCAGGTACGGGAGCAAGCCGGGGATCTGGACGCAGGGCAGAAGTTGAGGAGGGCGGCGATGGCCGAGATCGAGCGGTGGCTCAAAAACGCTCCGAAGGGCATCCGCTGGAGCGAGATGGCTTCGCTCCTTGGCGTGTCAGAGTTGGCCAGTGGATCTCTTTCCGGGAATGGTGGCCGAAACTCTGCATTTGCGTAGAATCAATGCGGATAAGACCTCGCGTGGAGAAAGGGAATTGAAATGCTGAGAAGCCATACCTGCGGAGAACTTCGTGCCGAACATGTCGGCGAGGAAGTCACTCTGGTCGGCTGGATCGATACCATCCGGGATCATGGTGGGTTGCGATTCATCGATTTGCGCGATCGTTATGGTCGTACTCAGGTAACCCTTTCACCCGAAACCATCGATGGAGCAGAACTCACCTCTTTACGTTCCGAGCAGGTGCTACAGGTAACAGGTCGGATCCAATCTCGTCCCGATGGGATGAAGAATCCTCGCCTCCTGACCGGAGAGATCGAAGTGATCGCCACGGTTGCGACGTTGGTGGGAGATTGTCCCGCACTGCCCTTCGATTTCGCAGGGGGGGATCTGGTCAACGAAGAATTGCGATTCCAGTACCGTTTTCTCGACATGAGAAGGCCAGAGGTGCAACGTCGCTTTCAGTTGAGATCTGATCTGCAACATCAGCTGCGAAATCATCTTCATGAAAAGGGATTCATCGACCTCGAGACGCCGATGCTGACCAAGAGCACTCCAGAGGGAGCTCGTGATTTCCTGGTGCCGAGCCGGTTGAATCCTGGTGAGTTGTACGCTCTTCCCCAGTCACCTCAGATCTTCAAGCAACTATTCATGGTCGCTGGATTCGATCGATACATGCAGATCGTTCGTTGCTTCCGTGATGAGGACCTACGAGCAGATCGTCAGCCTGAATTCACCCAACTCGATCTCGAGATGGCCTGTGTCGAGGAAGACGATGTCATCGAAGTGCTCGAGGGCCTGATGGCGCACGTCGTAAAAGCTTTGACCGGGCAAGAGGTGGAAACTCCCTTCCGTCGAATTTCTTACGATGAGGCACTGCTTAAATATTCGAGTGACGCACCCGATCTGCGCAGTGATCTGGAGATATTTGAAATGTCAGATCTCGCCGAAGATCTTGGTTTCAAGGTCTTTTCTGGCGCCGTCGAAGCGGGCGGTGCTGTGCGTGGGGTACGGGTTCCCGGAGCAGCGGAATGGTCGAGGAAACAGATCGAATCGCTCGAAGCGATCGTCAAGAATCAAGGTGCCGGTGGTCTCGCATGGATGAAGAGAACCGAGGACGGACTGGCCGGGCCTGTGGCGAGATTCTGTGAAGGCGATGGGGGCACCCAGCTGGTCGAGCGCAGTGGGTTACAAGTGGGGGATCTGTGCTACTTCGTCGCCGATCGATCGAAGCGAGTTGTGATCAACTCATTGTCCTTCCTGCGCAAAGAACTGGCTCAAAAGCTGGGTCATATCCAACCGGGCGCCCTTGAGTTCTGCTGGGTGACCGAATTTCCACTGTTCGACGAGGACGAGGCCACGGGATCTCCTGTTCCTTGTCACCACCCCTTCACGGCACCGCACCCCGACGATCTGGACCAACTTGAATCCTCTCCTCTGAAGGTGCGTGCCAGAGCCTATGACCTGGTTCTGAACGGTTTCGAGGTCGGGGGAGGGAGTATCCGGATCCACCAGCGTGACCTCCAGGAACGGGTATTCGAGGCGATTGGATTGAGCCCGGAGGAGGCTCGTAGCAAGTTCAGTTTCCTGTTAGAGGCATTGAAGTACGGAGCTCCACCCCATGGAGGAATCGCCCTGGGAATCGACCGGCTGGTGATGATCTTGGCCGGTGACGACTCGATCCGCGAGGTGATCGCCTTCCCCAAGACTCAGCGAGGGACGTGTCAGTTGACCGGTGCTCCGACCCATGTCTCCGATCAGCAGCTGGAAGAGGTCGGATTGAGGGTCGCCGACCCTCCGAAACCGGCCTCCTCACAGGTGTCTGGGGATGAAACAGGAGACTCAACGCAGCAGTGAGGGGGCCCGCGCCAGCCCCGAGATGACGATTTTTTACGCATCTACCACAGAAATCAGTGTTTCCGGCTTGCCATCAGCCCCCTCTCCGGTGTATCCATCGGAGTTCTCAGGGCCGAGAAATGGTCCACTTCCCGGTGCATCCATGGGCCCACGGGCGCAGTACCGGTATTTTGTCGTTTCAAACCGCCTCCGAGGGAGGTGGGAGTGTCACGATGACCGCGGAGTTTCGAGTAGGAGGAACGACATCGCCGAAAAGACCAAGTACAGGGTGATCGATAGGCCCGCTCCGGGCCAGGTACGCCTCATCGATGATGAGGGGGGACAGGTCGGAATCGTCAAATTGAATGAAGCACTGGAGATGGCCCAGGAGAAGGATCTCGACCTGGTCGAGATGAATCCCAATGCCGATCCTCCTCTGTGCAAGTTGATGGATTTCGGCAAATTCAAGTATGATCAGTCGAAGAGTTCCAAGCAGGTCCAGAAGGTCCGTAAGATCAAGGAAGTCAAACTTCGGCCGAAAACGGAGAAGCACGACTTCGATGTCAAGTTACGCAGAGTGCGTGGTTTCCTCGAAGAGGGCCACAAGGTGCTGGTCACGATGGTCTTCAAGGGACGCGAGCAGCGTCACCCGGATCTGGGCCGCGAGGTGTTGATGAGGTTCTATGCCGACCTCGAAGAATTGGCAAAGATGGAACGAGAGCCGTTGCAGGAAGCCCGAAATCGGATGGCGATGGTTCTGGCAAAGAAGAAGTGACGACAACGGAGTCCTCGAGAGGATTCCGATTGGAAAGGGGCCCCTCGTGGCCAGGAAGACTCACAAACCGCACAAGGGCCTGCAGAAGCGGGTCAAGGTGACGGGTACAGGTAAGATCAAGCGACATCGTGCAGGCAAGAGCCACAGGATGGGCCCGTGGTCGGCGGCTCGGATTCGTCGAGGACGTCGTTCGGAAGTATGCCCTGAATGTGATGCCAAGGTGATCAAGGCGTTGCTCGGGATCGGCTAGTCGCGATGATACTGGTGGCAGCACTGCTCGCCGCCGGTGGTCGATAGTTCGAGATCGTAAAATTTAGTTACTTTCATCAATGCGCCGAAGGGCGCGCCGGCCGGTGATTACGGGGTGGACGAACCTGAAGGTTCCTAGTGAATCGAAAGATTCCTCCCGAGAATCGCTCACTGGAAAGGGACAACGATGGCACGCGTCAGTTTTGGCGTCGCTCGTCACCGCAAGCAAAAGCGGATTCTCAAAAAAGCTCGTGGATTCTTCGGAGCCGCGTCTCGTCAGTACAGGACTGCCAAGCAGTCGATCATCCGGGCAGAAGCTTATGCGACGCGAGATCGTCGGGTACGCAAACGCATCATCCGTCGACTCTGGATCACCCGGATCTCTGCGGCCTGTGGCCAACAAGACATCTCCTATAGTCGATTCATTCATGGTCTCAAGTGTGCCAAGGTCGATCTGGATCGAAAGATGATCTCCGATCTGGCGATTCGAAATCACGAGGCTTTCGTCGCCCTCGTAGGAATTGCACGCGGCGCAATATCATGAGCGAGGGATCCCAGGTGGATCTAGATACCATCGAGGCGGCAGCATTGCAGGCGATCGAGTCCGCCTCGGATGCCTCGAGTTTGGAATCGGTTCGGGTCGGGGTGCTCGGGAAGAAGGGGACCCTCAAGCAGGTTCTCCGTTCCCTGGGAGCTCTTCCACCTGAGCAGCGCGCTTCCTTCGGAGCCCGGGTCAATCTCGTCAAGGAACGGGTGGAATCGGCGCTCGGGGCGGCCAAGGATCGTCTCGGTAGCCCGAAATCGAAGCCGAAGGCGACTGCCGCTGGACGTGCCACAGATGTCACTCTCCCAGGGCAGATGCCTTTACGAGGGAGCCGCCATCCGGTTCACCAGGTCGCTTCACGGATGATTCGTATCTTTGGCAATCTAGGATTCCAGGTAGCGGATGGTCCAGAGGTCGAGGACGAGTGGCATAACTTCACCGGGCTCAATATCCCTGTCGATCACATCGCCCGCGATCCTGCGGAAAACTTCTACCTCGAAGATGATTTGTTGATGCGCAGTCAGACGTCGACAGTGCAGGTCCGGGTGATGGAGAATACACCTCCTCCCCTGAGGATCATCGCTCCAGGCAAGGTGTTTCGACCCGATACTGTCGATGCCACTCACTCCTACATGTTCAATCAACTCGAAGGGTTGGTGGTGGACGAGGGGATGACCTTTGGTCATCTCAAGGCCACCTTGCTGACCTTCTTCCAGCAGTTGTTGCAGGACGATGGAATGAAACTGCGATTGAGGCCGTCCTTTTTCCCCTTCACCGAGCCGAGTGCAGAAGTGGATCTGTTCTGGCGTGGTGGCTGGATGGAGATGGGGGGGTGTGGAATGGTCGATCCCAACGTTCTCGAGTCGGTCGGAATCGACCCCGAACGGTGGACTGGTTTTGCATTCGGGTTGGGAATCGAACGGGTCACGATGGCTTCCTTCAATATTCCTGATATCCGATATCTTTACGAGAACGATGTCAGGTTCCTCCAGCAGTTTTCCTGATGGTGGACCATACTTTTGATAGTGGAGTGTCCAGATGAAGGTTTCCCTCGACTGGCTACGGGAACATGTCGATATCGATCAACCGGTCGAAGACGTGGCGCACAGACTGACGATGTGTGGACTCAATTGCGAGGCGATCGAGGTTCATGGCGACGACCATGTCTTCGAACTGGAAGTCACATCCAACCGACCCGATCATCTGGGTCATCGGGGGGTGGCCAGGGAACTGGCATGCCTGCTCGATCAACCTCTCAAGCCATTGAAGACCGACTACTCGGAGGTGGACAAGGATTCGACGGGCAAGGGACTCAGTGAGATCACCAGCATCGAGGTCGACGATGATGACCGTTGCGGTCGTTACACCGCCAGGGTCGCCCTGGATGTCGATGTGTCAGAGAGTCCTCAGTGGTTGCGGAAGCGTCTCGAGTCGATCGGCCTGAGGTCGATCAATCTGGTGGTCGATCTGACCAATTACGTCCTGATGGACCTGGGGCAACCATTACACGCCTTTGACCTGGACCGACTCGATGGTGAGGAATTGATCATTCGCCGCGCTCGTTATGGCGAAGACTTCGCCGCGATGGATGGCACCCATCACACCCTCGACACGGAAGATCTGGTCATCGCCGATGCTTCCCGAGCGGTGGCGTTGGCGGGAGTGATGGGGGGGGTGGAAACCGGAGTCGGTTCGACCACCCGAAGGATTCTGCTGGAGAGCGCGTGGTTCGATCCGGTGCCAGTGCGTAGCACTTCTCGTCGCTTGGGGCTGGCGAGTGACTCCTCATACCGATTCGAGCGTCGTGTCGATATCGACGCGGCCGACATTGCATCTCGGCGATTCTTCCACTTGTTGTGCCAGGAAACGGACTGCAAGGTTCTCTCCGGTTGCTGGGAGGCGATGCGAGACGGCTTGCTGGATCCCCCGGCGGAGGTCCCGATCCGCCTCGATCGAACCGAACTGATCCTCGGAGAGTCGGTGCCCGCCGCAGAACTGACACGTGTACTGAGCGCTCTCGGTTTTCAGCACGCTGGCGGAGACGACGCCAGAAGCCTCTGGGTGCCTCCTACATGGCGTGCTGATTGCACCCGGGAGATCGACCTCATCGAGGAAGTCGGACGGATCCACGGCCTCGACAGGGTGCCCGATCGCCAGATGGCGGTACGAGTGGTCCCTGAGGATCGCGATGCAGGGCTGGTCGAGCGGGTCAAGGCTCTACTGGAGGGGACTGGCCACCATGAATCCCTCACCTTTTCCTTCGGATCAGAAGGAGACCATCGAGAACTCGAGGAATGGTGGTGTCTCGGAGACCCGTGGGTGGTCCGAAACCCGGTCCGTTCGAATGAAGGAGTGCTACGGCGCAGTTTGCTGCCGGGCCTACTCTCCTGTGTCCGTGGAAATCGACTTCATGGAGTCGATTCTGTGCGATTGTTCGAGGTGGCTCGAGTCTTTCACCGTCGTGAAGGAGTCGATCGACCGGTGGAGAAAATTCATCTCGCGTGGGTCCACAGCAATGCGGATGGAAGTCGCCCCTCGGAGGCGTACCGCCAGGTGCGCGGAATCGCCGATGCGGTGCTTGAACTTCTGAGACTCGGAACCGAATCGAGGAGTGCTTCGACCTGGAATCCAGTATCCACCTCCTGTGGTCTTGCTGGGGGAAGTTGTGCAGCGCTCGACTTCTTCAGCGAACGTCTGGGCCTGGTGGGAGCTGCGCCTCTCGATGGAGTCACCGGAGAAACCTGGTGCGGCGAACTCGACCTGGGAACGCTGATCGGCCATAGCGAGGTCAAACACCGATACCGGGAATTCTCACGCCATCCGGGGGTTCGCAGGGACCTCAACATCGTCGTCGAGGAGTCGGTGTTGTGGCGTGACATCGCCTCCGAAGTGGACGCAGCGGAGATGGCAAACTTCGAAGGACTCACCTTCCTCGATGTCTATCGAGGGAAGCAGGTGACTCAGGGGCATAAAAGCGTCACCTTCTCGGTGGCGTTCAGGGCTCCCGATCGATCGCTGACCCATGAAGAAGTGGACGAGGCGATCGAAGGTCTGATGCAACGACTCGCAGGTCGGTTCCAGGCGCGTTTGCGCACCTGAGGAGAACTCATGAGTTCCCGATCAATCGTGGATCTGGACCTGAGTTCCGACCCGAAGCCAGGGATATGTCGCCACAACATCTTCGTTGCGCAGACGAATACAACCCTCTGACTCCATCGAACCGATACTCTCCGGCTCGCTGGTACCGTGGATCCCGATTCCGGCATGGGAAGGCTTGTCCTCGAATCCGATCCACCTCTCTCCGAGCGGGTTTCCCTTGGCTCCATAGGCGATGGGGGGGCGGCCATCGCGCGGCTGCCACATCGGCTTCTTCTGTACAAGGTCGACCTGGAACGATCCTACTGGCGTACAATTGTCCTTGCCATGACCGATGGCGAAGCCCTGGATCCAGCGGCCATCGAGGAACACATCGAGCCAGAAATCACTCTTGTCGATGTCCACGGTGACATTGCCGGAGAGGAACTTCAATTTTTGACCCGGATGTATGACATCTGATTTCAACTGATTCAGCGTTCTCAGGGAATCGACCGAAACCTTGCAGCGCTTGGCGATCGCCGAAAGAGAATCTCCACTGACCACTGTCACGATTCCAGAATCGGTAAAGGGTCGACTTGAGATCACCCAGAAATCGACCAGGTTACGAAGCTTCTGACGAATGGGAGCGCGCCACTCGATTTCATCGGAACTGTTGTAGGCATCTGAAAGATAGGTCCAACTCTTCACTGCTGTGGGATCAGTATCAAAGCCGATTGAATCTGCCAGCACCAAGCATGCTTTTCCGTAGCCGGGAACCAGTGATCCTTCAGCGACGATTTGTTTTGCGAGGTGAACCTGGTCGGCACCGCTGATTTGTTGAAGAAGAATCGATCGGGCGGTGGCTGAAAGTTCTCCGCCTGATTTTTCAATTCTGGTCAAGATGCCAAACGCTTCCCCGACATAACGGGGGTGTTCTGACGCCAGCAGAGTTCTGGCCAGGCGTACCCGAGTACCATCATCCGGATCGACATCGATCTGTCCACGGAGCTGTTCAATCAGGTTGGCGTGAATCCCCTTGTACCTATCATCCTCAGTGGATGCAGGGTTACTGCGATCCTCCACATCGGCTGTCGTGCTGTCACCACCGTCCACAGTGGGAGGGTCGGTCTCGACTCCGACAACCGGGATCCGCGTGCTTTGGTTGCCAGGGACGACGCTGATCCAGCTGGTGTATCCCCACCAGCCAGCCAGCACGATGATGAGCAGAATAAATCCTGAACGCATGTTTCCCCCGTCCCCGAGCCTGCTGGACCGATCGATCAGAGCGGGTCCTGGCACTCGCAGAGGACTCGCACAGTCGGTCATTCTAGCGGCGCTCAGAGCCGATACCAGTCAACAGGTGATCAGCCGAGAATCGCCTCGACCGAGCGCTTTGACAGATCGATCAGCCAGTCGGGAAAGAGCCCGAAGCAGATGGTGGCGAATCCACAGAGCGCGACCGTGAAGGTGATGCCCCAGGAGGCGGGCACCAGTTCAAAGGAGGATTTGGGCTCTCGGAACCACATTGAAACCACTGGGCGCAGATAAAAGTAGACACTGATCAATGAGCCGATGATTCCCACCAGAGCGAGCAGAAGGAATCCGTGTTGAATCGCATTACTGAGAATTAACAACTTGCCAATGAATCCTGCAGTGAGCGGGATCCCTGCCAGTGAGAGTAGCGCCACCGTGAAACCCAGCGCCAGCAGCGGGCGGTTCTTGGCGAGACCATCGAGATCGTGGACCTGATCTCGATCAGATCCGACGCTGATCGCTGCGAGTACACCGAACGCTGCCAGGGTGGTGGCGGCGTAAGCAAACATGTAGAAGGGAATGCTGGCGGCACTAGAAGAGCCATCTCCCGACAATGCGACCACCAGCGGGATCAGCAGGTAGCCAGTGTGTGCGATTCCGGAGTAAGCCATCATCCGCTTCAAACTCTGCTGGTTGAGGGCTGCGAGATTCCCCAGCAGAATCGTGACCACCGAGATGGCGGCCAGCAACTGGGCCAGATCATTGCCTCCTCCGGTGAAGAGGAGGAAACGGCACAGGCAGAAGAGACTGGAGGCTTTGACCGCTACTGCCATCCAACCGACCGCCACCACAGGAGCCCCCTGGTAGACATCGGGTACCCAGGAGTGAAAGGGCACCGCACCGACCTTGAAGGCGAAGCCGATCAGCACCAGCAGGGTTCCGACGCTGAACAGGGTGTCCTGCTGGCCATTGGAAGCTGCGATGTCTGTCAGAGCCACAGAGCCACCAGTAGCGCCGTAAATGAAAGCCATCCCCAGTAGTAGGAATCCACTCGAGAAGGCACCCAGAACAAAGTATTTGAATGCCCCTTCGCTGGCGGCTCGCTCATCTTTGAAGTATCCCGCCATGACATAGACGGCCAGCGACAGGGTTTCGATGGCGACAAAGATCGAGATCAGGTTGGTCGCCTGACAGAGCAGCGCCATCGATCCCGCTCCGAAGCTGATCAGGGCGGTGAACTCGGCACTGTTACTGCCTCTGCTAGCGAGATAACTACCCGCCATCAAAGTGCTGAAGAGTCCGGTCATGATGACCACTCCTGCACCCATCCGGCCAAACAGATCATCGGTCATCGCTCCTGCGTACAGTTCTCCAGCCGAGGCACCGCTGCCCTGGACAAAGAGAGCTGCGAAGGCGAGCAAGAATCCGGTGACACCGATCATCGCCAGGTGAGTCTTTTCCGAGTGCTTGTCCTCTGCGGACCGGCCCAGATCAGCGAATAACTGCACCAGGCCAGTGACGACCAGGATTGCTGCCGGCAGTATCGCCAGGATCTCGGCTCCGGAGATGGTGAGTTCCATCAGGGGCTCCTAACTCTCCAACATCTCGACGTACAGGGACAGGGTAGGTTTCACCATGTTGATCAAGGGTGCCGGGTAGAGCCCGATCCAGACCATCATCACGACGAAGGGAAGCAGGTAGAGGATTTCACGAGGCGAGAGGTCCGCCACTTTTTGATTCTCGGGATGGACCAGAGGTCCGAACAGGAATTTCTTGACCATGTTGAGCATGTACAGGGCCCCAAGGACCACTCCGGTGGAAGCGAGCACGCCCCACAGTGGGAAGACCTTGAACACTCCGTACAGGATGAGGAACTCTCCGATGAAGCCATTGAGCCCCGGTAACCCGATGCTCGAAAGCACTGCGATCAGGAAGAAGATGGTGAAGAGCGGAATCACCTTTGCGAGCCCACCGTAATCGGCCAGTTCGCGGGTATGACGTCGTTCATAGATGATTCCGATCATCAAGAACAGCATCCCTGTGGAGAGTCCGTGATTGACCATCTGCAGGATCGCACCGGTGATGGTTTCGACATTGGGGATGAAACAAGCCAAGACCACGAAGCCGAGGTGGCTCACCGAGGAATAGGCGATCAGTTTCTTGATGTCAGTTTGCACCAAAGCCATGCATGCGCCGAAGATGATTCCGATCACAGACAACCAACACATCAGTGATTGCAGGTTGTAAGCGGCCTCGTGGAACAGCGGGATCGAGAAGCGTAGCAAGCCGTAGGTGCCCATCTTGAGCAGCACTCCAGCCAGTACCACTGAGCCCGCTGTGGGGGCTTGCACGTGTGCATCTGGAAGCCAGGTGTGAAAGGGGAAGAGTGGTACCTTGATGGCGAAGGAGAGGGTGAAGGCGCAGAACAACCAGAACTGTTGATTTTCATCGAGCAGATGAGTGGTGCGCAAACGCTCGAGCAACAGTGGAAGATCAAAGGTTCCGGCATGCTGGTAGAGGTAGAGAATCGCCAGGAACATCATCAAACTACCGACCATGGTGTAGATGAAGAACTTGAGTGCAGCGTAGACTCTTTCTCGCCCTCCCCAGATGCCGATGATGAGATACATGGGTATCAACATCGCCTCGTAGAAGAGGTAGAACAGGATCAGGTCGAGCGAGACAAATGCTCCGACCATGCCGGTCTGCAACAGCAGCAAGGCGATGTGGAACTCCTTGACCCGATCATCGATGGCTTTCCAGGTGCTCAGAAAGACCAGGGGCATCGAGAAACAGGTCAGCAGTACCAGCAGGATGGAGATCCCGTCCACTCCCAGATGGTAGTTGATTCCCAGAGATGCGATCCAGCTGTGACTCTCCTCCAGTTGCATGGTGCCAACCGAGTTGTCGAAGTTGCCCACCATCAATAGGGAAAAGAGTAGCGTCAGGCAACTGATCATCAGTGAACCTTGTCGCAACAAAGCTTTGTTATTGCGATCGACCAGCGATATGAGCAAGGCTCCAATCGCCGGGGTCAAGGTCACCAGTGTGAGAACTGGAAGGTTGAAGGATGGCAGTTCGGGAATCACTGTGCTCCTCCTTGCTGGATGAGACTCAGCATCATGTAGACCAGTAGTAGTACTCCGCAGCCAAATGTCAGCAGGTAACCGGGAATGAAACCGGTTTGCATCTTGCGGAACCAGTTTCCAAGGCCTCGCGTGAGCAGTGCTGAGCCACTGACCAGGATCCCGTCGATCAGGATTCGATCGATCAGGATGAAGAGCAGGTGACTCATCGTTTCAAATGGACGGACAAAGACGGTTGCGTAGAACTCGTCGACATAGAACTTCCGTTGGGAAAGTCGGCAGAGCCAGCGGCCCACTCCACTCTCGGTGAACCTTTTGCGTAGAGAGTGCCCTTTGCCGTAGCAGTAGAAGGCCAGCAGCAATCCTGAACCCGCAACCGCCAGGCTCAAGAACATGCTCTTCCACTCCGCCGCATGAAGAACCTCTGGCGAGAAGCTGGCGGCAGCACCATGGGCGGCGGCTGAACTGTGCAATCCGGTGAAGTGGCCCAGTGTTGCGTGGCCACCAAGGAACTCGGGAACGTTGAGGAATCCTCCGAGGATGCTGGCGACGGCGAGCATGAACAGGGCGAAGCCGATCCAGCCCCCGGGTTCATGAACCTTGCCCTCGAGGCTGGAGTCGACTCGACTCTCGCCCCAGAAGGTCAGCGCCACGCAGCGAATCATGTAGAACGCAGTCATTCCGGCAGTCAGAAAGGAGATTCCCCAGAAAAGAGCGGCCGAATCGACGCCCATGAGGAAGCCCTGCTGATAACCGGCAAAGAGAATCTCGTCCTTGGAGAAGAAGCCCGCCAAGGGGGGGACTCCAGCGATCGCCAGTGTTCCGATGAGGAAGGTCAAGTGAGTGAAGGGGAGCTGTTTTCGCAAACCGCCCATCTTTCGCATGTCTTGCTCATGATGCATCGCATGGATCACCGACCCGGATCCGAGAAAGAGCAGCGCTTTGAAGAAGGCGTGGGTGACGACATGGAAGAATGCTGCGGAAAAGGCTCCGACGCCGATGGCGAAGAACATGTAGCCCAGCTGGCTGACCGTCGAGTAGGCCAGAACCTTCTTGATGTCATTTTGGCCAAATGCGATCAGTGCTGCTAGCAGTGCGGTACACGCCCCGATTCCAGCGATGATTGCGAGGATTGCAGGGGCGGCCTCGAACAGCGGCATCAGTCGGCAACAGAGATATACTCCCGAGGTCACCATGGTGGCGGCGTGGATCAACGCAGAAACCGGGGTCGGCCCCGCCATGGCATCGGGGAGCCACACGTAGAGGGGGATCTGCGCGCTCTTGCCGGTGGCCCCGATGAACAGCAGCAGGACGATCATCGAGATCACGCTCACTGAACCCAGAAGAGGTACCGACAGTGTCTCCGCTGAAAGAGCCGAAATGGCTGTAGCATCGGTGAGAGTCGACATGTCGAGAGAACCGAAGTGAGCGAGGCACAAGAAGATTCCCAGCAGGAATGCAAAGTCTCCCACCCGGTTCATGATGAAGGCCTTCTTGCCTGCAGCGCAGTTGGCGTCCTCTTCGTACCAGAATCCGATCAACAGGTACGAGCAGAGTCCGACACCTTCCCAGCCGATGAACATCAGCAACAGGTTGTCGCCGAGGACCAGGATCAGCATGAATGTGGTGAACAGATTGAGGTATGCGAAATAGCGGTGGTACCCGGGATCACCCTTCATGTAGCCGATCGAGTAGAGGTGGATCAGTGATCCGACTCCGGTGATCACCATGCACATCACGGCGGCAATGCCGTCGAGGTGAAGTGCGAAGGGGATTTCGACCAGTCCCTCGATCCAGATCCAGGGGAAGCCACTCCAGTGCAACTCTGTACCTTCGTACACGAGTCGACTCCATGCAGCATAGGAGATGACAAAGGAGAGGATCGGTAGACCGCAAGCGATGGCATTGACGGACTTGTTACCAATTTTTTTCCCCAGCATCCCGGTGATCAGGAAGCCCAGGAAGGGTAGCAAAGGTATCCAGAGGAGATTGATGTCCAAGTGGTCCCCCTAGCCGTTCAACCGGCAAAGTTGGCGAAGATCAATCGTATTCCAGCGCCGCCAGATCACGAGTAGCAAGGAGAGGCCAATGGCGGCTTCAGCGGCTGCGACAGCCAGCACCATCAAGGTGAAGATCTGGCCGCTATGCTCTCCGGCGAATGCAGTCAGAGCATGTACTCGACCGAAGGAGACCAGTGCGATGTTGACGGCATTGAGCATCAGTTCGAGTGACATCAGGACCACGAGGATGTTGCGCCTCGCCAGCACTCCATAGGTGCCCACAGAAAAGAGAAAAGCACTGAGGTAAAGTAGTGCGGGGAGGCTAAACATCTGTGTTCACCAGCCCTTTTCCAGCTGCTGAGGGGGCTGTGGACCCATCCTTTCGGCCACGAGAGGCCAGGTGGACGGCTCCGATGATTCCTGCCAGGACCAGTACGGAAGTCAGTTCGAAGACCAGTAGGTGCTTCTGAAACAACTCCAGTCCAAAAGCCCGAATGGTGCCGTGGGAAGCACTGACTTCTGGAATCAGTGGAATAGGTCCCAGTGAGGAGAGCCGTTCCACTTCATTGGAGTGGGAGATGGCGAAACTCAACAGCGAGAAGATCAGTAATGCGACTCCCGCAGCAAAGGATTTCTCGGTGACTCCACTCTCTTCGGGGAGGTCTCCATCTCTCGGATTGATCAACATGATGACGAAGAGATAGAGGACCATGATAGCCCCCGCATAGACCAGCAGTTGCATGAACCCCAGAAAGGTGGCGTCCAGCAACATGAAGATCACTGAAACTGCTGCGAACATGACGATGAGAAACATCGCCGAGTAAATCGGATTGCGCCGGGTGACCACGAGCAAGGAGCTCACCGTCGCCACTACGGCTGCGATTCCGAAAAACAGCTGTTCAATACCAGGGCTCATCCGATGGTCCCCTCACTCGATCCCGTAGATTTCGAAGAATCACAGGGAAAGGAGTTTGTCCTTGTCGTAGATCTTTTCTGCACGAGTACGAGCAGGAATGTTGAAAACAGGAGTCAATTCAATGGCATCACAGGGGCAGGCTTCTTCGCACATGCCGCAGTAGATGCAACGCATCATGTCGATGTTGAAGAGCCTGGGTCGCTTTTCACGATCATCCCAGGGTGCTTCCTCGGCAACGATTTCAATGCAGTGTGCCGGGCACGCCGTTGAGCACATGAAGCAAGCCACGCATTTCTCACGACCCAACTCGTCTCTCTTGAGGCGATGCTCTCCACGGTATCCAGGGTATGGAGTTCGCTTCTCATCGGGGTAGTGAATCGTGTTCGGTTCATTTCGAAGGATGTGCTTGAGCGTATTGATCAACCCCTTGGCCACGGGCACGGCGTAGGTCGCCTTCTCCCGTGGTTCGGTGGTTGCAGTTTTACGTTCTAGCTTTTCCTCGCTGGCATCCGAGTGGTTTGCCATGAGAACTCCGTTCTAGTTACCCTCGTTAAGGCAGAGGGATCAGCCATTTCCAACCCAGCACGCCGGCAATGGCGGTGAGGCCAATGTTCGCAAGAGACACCGGTATGAAGACCTTCCAGCCGATCCTCATCAACTGATCGTATCGGAATCGCGGAAGCGTCCAGCGGGTCCAGATGTAGAAGAACAAGAGGGCAAACAATTTGACCGTGAAGAAACCGACGCTGAGTGCCACGTCGAAGATCGAGGGATCGGTGGGGATTTCGACCCACGGCACACTCCAGCCCCCGAGGAACAACGTGATCATCAGTCCGGACATGGTGATCATCGCCACGTACTCACCCATGAAGAAGGTGGCGAATTTGAGCCCGGTGTATTCGGTGTGGAATCCACCGATCAGTTCCGCTTCGCATTCGGCCAGGTCGAAGGGCAACCGATTGGTTTCGGCAAACGCGGCGATCATGAACACGACTGCAGCAATCGGTTGCTGGAAAAGGTTCCACTCCAGCAATCCAAGCGTGCCCGCTCCCCATTGTTGGCGGACGATCTCATTGAGGTCGACCGTCTCGGCGGTCATCAAGATGGCGATGATGGAGAGCCCCATCGCGACCTCGTAACTGATCATCTGGGCGGAGGCACGTAGGCCTCCCAGCAGCGAGTACTTGTTGTTCGATGCCCAACCTCCGAAAGCGAGGCCGTAGACGGAGAAGCCGCTGATGGTGAAGAGGAAGATCACTCCTATATCGAAGGTGGCCACTTGCAGGTCGATGCCTACCGGGATCACCGTGAAGGCGAGCACTGCTGGTGCGTAGACCAGTACCGGCGCCAACCGATAGATCCACTTATCCGCTCCCTGTGGGGTGAGGTCTTCCTTGAATGCGAGTTTGATGACATCTGCCAGCGGCTGAAGAAGTCCGACCGGTCCTACCCTGTTGGGGCCGATTCGGTCCTGGATCCATGCACAGATTCTTCGCTCGAAGTACACCAGCAGAGGAACGATCTGCAGGAGCACAGCGAAGATGATCACAGCCTTGAGGATTGCGATCAGGATCTCATAGATCGGGTCGGTCACTCCGAACCTCCATCCATGGCGATTCCGGCAGGGCGCTCCGACAGGAGCAAGCCCGGGGAACCGAGGTCGCTATGGTTGTGGCCGGCAAAGGAATCATTGTTTGCGGCGAGTTCTCTGAAGATACCTGCGGCAGACAGGCTTCTTCCCCGGATACCCAGTGCGTTCTGTAGGGTTTGCAGTCTGACCAGTTCTACCGAGAAGGGCTCAGTGCCTGGGTTCCAGCATGACCGAGTTCGTTGCAGGCGACCGTCTTCATTGATCCAGGTGCCATCCTTCTCGATCGGTGCGGTGGCGGGGAGCACCAGTGAGGCACCCTCGAGCCACGGACCACTCTTGACGGAGAAAATGATACTGGTGGGGGTACTGGAAAGAGCCTTGGCCCAGGACTCACCTGGCCCGCTCGACAGATGGCCACCACAGAAGGCGACGACCGTGTTGAAGTCACTGCTGACCAGGGCCTTTTGTAATTCCGTGGCATCGTTGCCGAACACCTGATCGCCGAAGATGTGTTCGGCACCGGCGCGGTTTGGGTACTTGGCAGCGCTGATCTTGAAACCTGAGGGGAAGTTAGCGGCGATCCCATCCTCTGGCAGCCAGCCTCCGACGCTGGAGCCTGGACGAGATGCGGCGAGCCCTTGCACCAGGTGCATCTCTTCACAAGTGAGGAAGGGGTCGATCAGGAATGCCACCGGTCCCGACTCGGAAAGGAGCTGCTCGAGAGCAGCGGTGGCCGAATCATCTGCCAGTGCTGTTCCATCTCTGGTCGCCTGAGAGAGGCGGTCATCGGCGTAGAGATGTCTCCAACCGTATCGTCCCTCGTCACACATCCACCAGTCGTTGACCTCTAGATTTTCACGCGGCATCAAGCGCTTGACGAATCCATCGAGAGTTTCCACCTCGACGTTGCAGCCTCGCGAGCAGCCGCCACAAACAGAATCCTTGCGATCCATGTTCCAAACCCTGGCCTCGTACTTGAAGTCGTGGGAAATCAAAGCACCGACCGGGCAGATATCTACCGTGTTTCCGGCCAACTGGTTGTCGATCGGGATCTCGGGGAAGACATCTACGACCGAGCGATCACCTCTTTCGACGATGCATAATTCGCTGGTTCCGCTGATTTCATCGCAGAAGCGAATGCAACGGGTGCAGACGATGCACCGATTTCCCCAGATCGAGATATTCGGGCCCAGTTCCTTGGTGTGTCGGATGTTCTTGTCCTCGACGAAACGACTGCGGTCGGGGCCGTGCTCGTAAGAGTGATCTTGTAGAGTGCACTCGCCAGCCTTGTCGCAGACGGGACAATCGAGCGGATGATTGATCAACTGGAATTCCATCACGGAATTGCGCGAGCTTACAGCCAACTCGCTTTCCGTTTCGATCTCCAGGCCATCGGCGATCTTTTCGGAGCAAGAGATCACAGGTTTCCGTGATCGGTTGCTCTCGACCATACAGATCCGGCAGTTGCCGGCGATGGAGAGTCCCGGGTGGTAGCAGAAGCAGGGGATCTCGATGCCGTGTTCCTTGGCGGCTTCCATGATGGTCATTCCGGTGGGGTTCTCCACCTCCTGGCCATTGAGCTGCCAGCTGGTCATCGCTACCGTGCCGTCATTGGTCTGATTTTCAGCCATGAGATGCCGTTCCTCCCACTGCAGATGGGTGCCGCTTCTTCCAGGCCGGGCTTCCCCCGTTCTGGATTGCAGCTACAAAGTCGTCCTGGAACTTGGTCACGAACGATTGGGCTGGGAATGCCGCTGCATCCGCCAGGGCGCAAATGGTCTTTCCGACCATCCGGTCGCAGACATCCAGGACCAGGTCCAGATCTTCCATCCGGCCATCGCCGTGTGCGATCCGATGGACGATTTTTTCAAGCCAGCCGGTGCCTTCTCTGCAAGGGGTGCACTGACCACATGATTCATGATGGTAAAAGCGCATGAGGTTGACCAGGGCGTCGACCATGCAGGTGGAATCATCCATCACGATGATTCCGGCAGATCCGAGCATCGTTCCTGCGGCAGTGAGGGACTCGATATCCATCGCCACGTCACACTCATCTGCCGTGAGGACATGCGCTGACGATCCCCCTGGGATCACGGCCTTCAATTTTCGACCCTTCCAGACACCTCCAGCGTGTTCATCGATGAGTTTCCTCAAGGGGATGCCCATCGGCAATTCGAAGGTACCTGGATTTTCGACGTGCCCACTGACACAGAAAAGTTTCGGGCCAGGGGACTTCTCGGGTCCGATGGCGCAATACGCCTCGGCTCCAATCTCCAGGATGTAGGGAAGATTGGCGAGAGTCTCGACATTGTTGACCACGGTGGGGCAACCAAAGACTCCCTCGATGGCGGGGAATGGTGGTTTCAACTTTGGCTGTCCACGATCACCCTCGAGAGACGTCAGCATGCCTGTTTCTTCACCACAGATGTATGCTCCTGCACCGCGGTGGACCGTGACATCGATGCTGAGACCCGATCCAAGGCAATCATTGCCGAGGATCCCGGCTTCGTAGGCCTCATCGATCGCCTGTTGCAATCGTTGGGTCGCAAATACGAATTCACCACGAATGTAGATGTATGCGGTTTGGATGTTGACTGCCTTGCAGCAGATCAAGATCCCTTCCAGTAACAGGTGAGGATTCTTCTCCATGATCACCCGGTCCTTGAAGGTTCCCGGTTCGGACTCGTCCGCATTGACCACCAAGTATTTCGGCTTGTCGGACGATTTGGGAACAAAACTCCACTTCACGCCGGTTGGGAATCCTGCGCCGCCACGACCACGAAGATTGGCCGCTTTGACCAGTTCGATCAGGTCGTCCGGCTGGTCTTCTTTGAGCGACTTTTGCGCCTGGCTGTAGCCGCCATTTCTCTGGTAGAAGCTGAGGGTGTGGCAATCGTCCTCGGCGATGTGCTGGGTCAAAATCTTGCGGAAAGTCATCCGTTTTGGCCCCCTTCTGCTTCCGCACGAAGTTGTTCGATCAACTGATCTACATCTTCGAGCGAGAGGTCCTCGTGGTAATCATCATTACACTGAAGCATCGGCGCAGTGTCGCAGGAACCGAGACATTCGACCTTGGACAGGGTGAAGTGGCCACAGGGAGTGGTCTCACCAGGCTTGATTCCGAGTCGTTCGGTGATCCGCGAGACCACATCTTCTGAGCCTCGGAGGGCGCACGAGAGGGTGCTGCAGACCTGTATGTGGAACTTGCCAGTGCCCGCTCGTCGGTAGTGCGTGTAGAAGGTCACGACTCCAAAAACGAACGCTGGAGGGATTTCCATCAGGTCCGCCACATAGCGCATCTCCGGGACCCCCAGTTCTCCAAAATCGGACTCTGCAAGACGCAGAGTGGGGAGTAATGCAGCCCGTCGAGTGGGGTAGCGTGTCAGCAACCACTCGTACTGCTTCATCGTCTCGGAGCAGAATGAAATTGTATTGGCCAAGATGATCCTACCTGTCCAGTTCGCCGGCGATGATGTGAAAACTGGAAAGAACTGCCACTGCATCGGAAATCATTCCGCCCTCGACGAGGCGCGGGAAGAATCCATAGTTGTAGAGTGATGGTGGACGAATCCTGAGCCTGTAGGCGGTGTCGGATCCGTCGGATGCGATGAAGAACCCCAACTCACCACAGGGGGCTTCGGTGGCACTGTAGATCGAAGATCCAGCAGTCGGCTGGATGCCATGTCCAAGCATCACCAGTTTGAAGTGGTGAATCAGCGATTCCATATCGTTGTGAACTGCATCCTTGGTCGGCAAACTGGTCTTGAAGTCGTCATGAACCACTGGCCCTGAAGGCAGGGTCGCCATCGCCTGGCGAATGATCTCAAGAGATTGCTCAATCTCTTCCATTCGCTGCATGTAGCGGGAGAAGGAGTCGCCTTCGGTCTGAACCGGAACCTTGAAATCGTACTTGTCGTAGCCGAGATAAGGTTGGTCGCGGCGCACGTCTACGTCGAGCCCACTGGCTCGTCCGATAGGTCCGGTGATTCCCCACGACCGGGCCTGGTCTTCCGTGAGAACACCAATCTGCTTGACTCGATCGACGAAGATGCGGTTGTTGAGAAGCATCAGATGAATTTCATCGAGCAGCGGTGGGAACTCATCGAGGAAGGAGTAGACCAGGTCGGGGAAGAATTCGGGCACGTCCCGGATGATTCCGCCCACGCGGGTCCACGAAGTGGTCAACCTGGCACCGCAAACCGCTTCGATGATGTCGTAGACCAGTTCACGTTTTTCAAAGGCCCAAAGCATCACGCTGAAGGCCCCAAGGTCCATACCCTGGAGTCCGACGCACAGGATGTGGTCAGCGATACGCGACAATTCGCTCATGATGACGCGAAGAGCAGCACAGCGGGGCGGGACTTCTATTCCAAGCAATTGTTCCACCGCTACCGAGTAGCCGACATTGTTATTGATGGCTGAGAGGTAGTTCATTCGGTCCGAAACGGTGACCCATTGCTGATAGGTCATGTTCTCGCCCAGTTTCTCGAATCCGGTGTGAAGGTAGCCGATCTCAACATCGGCTTTGACGATGGTTTCCCCTTCGAGTGTGAAGATGCTTCTCAGGGTTCCATGAGTCGCAGGGTGCTGGGGGCCAAAGTTCATCACCAAGCGACCACTGCCGTCATCTTCGACGACTTCGGTTACCTGGGAAGGACGAACTCCAGCCTGGTGTGACTTCCAGCCCTTCTCCAGTTCCTTCTCGAGTGTCTCGGCGGTTGGGACCGGGGTGTCCCGGGTGCCACTATTTTGGCTTGGAGTCACGGCGGACCTCCTCGGTGTATTCCGGTGTGTGCATCCCTCTACCGATGCTGGTCGGGTAATCTTCGGGTTCCTCTTCGGCCATCTGGTCGCCACGGGGAACCACTCTGGGGAATTGTCGGCGTTCGCCCATTCCACGTAGGGGGTAATCCTTGAGCAAGGGGAAGCCGGGATAATCCTCCGGCATCAAGAAGCGCCTCAGGTCTGGATTGCCCTCAAAAGTGATTCCAAACATGTCATGGGTTTCTCGTTCACCCCAGCGCGCCGAGTCCCACAAGTCGAACACCGTGGGAAGGTCTGGAGAATCTTCGCTGAGCCAGACATGAAGTCTGAATAGCTGGGAGTTTTCACCCAGCCTACGAAGCACATAAACCACTTCGAAGCGTTCGGGTTGATCCATTCCCAGATGGTCGATGGCCGTCATGTCGACCAGGAAGTCGTAGCCTTGCTGAGTCCTGAAGTGCTCGAGCATCGTCCTTTGATCGGCGCTGAGGCAATGAAGCGCCAGTTGCCCCTGGTGCTCGACCTGGTCGGTCACCAGTGCGCGCAGGTGCTCAGGAAGCGAATCATAGGGGGAAAGTGTATCGACCATATCAGCTGCCATGCTTTCCGCTGTCGAATCGCTCTTCGCCGACGAGGTTTTGAATTTCCAGTAACGCGTCGAGCAGTGATTCTGGACGTGGGGGGCAGCCAGGCACGTAGACATCGACCGGAATGAACTGGTCGACTCCCTGGATCAGTGTGTACGTGTCAAAAACACCTCCGCAGGAAGCACAAGCTCCCATCGAGATGACCCACTTTGGTTCTGGCATCTGTCGGTAGATCTTTTGCAGTACCGGCATCATTTTTAATGAGATTCGTCCGCTGACGATCAGCAGGTCAGCCTGGCGTGGGCTGAATCGGACCACCTCAGCTCCGAAGCGGGAGATGTCATAACGACCGGAGAATGTGGCCATCATCTCGATGGCACAACACGCCGTTCCGAAAGGCATCGGCCACAAAGCGTTTTTACGTCCCCAGTTGACGATGCTATTGACTGTGGTGGTGAGAAATCCCTCGCCGCCAATCAAGCTTTCTAGTCCCATTCGAGAGCTCCCCTCGTCCAGAGATAAATCAAGCCTCCAGTGAGAACGAAAAGAAATGCGCCCATCTCGATCAGTCCAACGATCCCCAGTTGCTTGTAAACCACTGCATAGGGGAGCAGGAATACGGTCTCGATGTCAAACAAGATAAACAAGATGGCGACCAGATAAAATTTAACTGTGAAAGGCTCGCGTGCGTCATCGAGGAGCGGTACTCCGCATTCGTAAACACTATCCTTCTGCGGGTCCCTTCTTCTCGGGCCAAGCAGTTCAGAGAGAAGCAGTAGAACCACACCGACGATGACAGTGACCGCTGCAAAGGTGAGCAAGGAGATCAGGTCTGTATCGACTGTGTTCGCGATGGTCCAGGGCCAGGAAGATTCCTTGGCCAGGAAGGCAGAAAGTTGCAACAAACGACCTCCGAGCAGCTACGACCAACAAAGTGAGTCCGGCCCATCTCGGAGGCAGCCAACCCCGAGAGTGCTCCGGGATTTTAGGCTACTAGAACCGATTGAAAAGGAAACTCGGGCGAATTCTATAGAGGAACTGTGTCGCGGACCCATCACAGGGCTGAACTTGACGGGTCAGGACTGGACCGAGCCGGGCAGGAGTTGCATCAGAGCCTGGATGTCTGGCACCGGGATCGGCCCCACCGGGGCGATGTTCCAGCCGAGAGGCGGACTATTTTCAGGTTGCTGGTCGATGAGGCGGGTCTGGATATCACCCAGGATCTCCAGCGACAGGTCCAGGCATTGGGCCTCGGGCACGGTGGAGAGCAACGCTTCCAGGCTCTCTGGAACCCGCACTCCGAGAAACCGGAGAAAATCGAGTTGTCGAATCTTCTTCACCGGGCACAGGCTGACCAGGAGGGGTACCTCACGGGCGCAGGGTGCTTCTCTGTCGAGATCGACCTGTAAAGATGAGATCTCCCGCGCATCGAAGACGATCTGGGTGGAGAAGAAATTAGCGCCCCTTCGGGCCTTTTCTTCCATCCTGACTGCCTCTGAAATGGGGCTATCCGCCCGCTCGGGGATGCAGATGTTGCCGATCTGGAGATCTTCTCCAGCGAACTGTTCCTGTAGGGCTTGGTTGGCGACGGCCACCGGTGGCCCGGGCCAACTGCGGCGATCATGGGGCGCACCTACCAGTACGATATTTCTGATTCCGTGGCTGTGAATCGTCTCTTTGGCCCACTCGAGCAGTTGTTCTACCGGTTCGAAGGCCACCACGTGATTGACGATGACGGGAAGTCCCAACTCGTCCTGGATCCGCCGCCCCAGTTCCCTCGGCTGCATCCGAGGAGAGCATTCACGGATTCTCGATCCCCGATCGTTGCGGCTATCCTCGTCATGGATTTCTGGAATGTTGATGGCAGCGAAGTCGCCACCCTCGATCAAACGGCGAACCTTGGCGAGTCGTTTGTGGAGACCCTCCAGACCACTTTTGAGGGTCGGAGGGACGATTTCGAGAATCGTCGATCCTTCAGGATTCCATTCCATCATGCTCCCCCTTGTCGGCCCTCACCAGCAGTGCTGCCCCAGAGATTCAGGAGTCGGACGCGTCGAATCTGGCTTCCACCGCGGCCCAGTCGACCACATTCCAGAATGCGGCCACGTAATCGGGGCGACGATTCTGGTAGTTGAGATAGTAGGCGTGTTCCCACACATCGAGACCCAGCAACGGGGTTCCTGTGCAGTCGACCACGCCCGCCATCAACGGATTGTCCTGGTTGCCAGTGGAGCAAACGTTGACGCTGCCATCGGCACTGCGGCAGAGCCAGGCCCAACCGCTGCCGAAGCGTGTCTTGGCGGCAGTCGAGAAACTGTCGCGGAACGCCTCGAAGTTACCAAACTTGGCATCGATGGCAGCAGCGAGATTACCGCTCGGCGCACCTCCACCAGTAGCGCTCATCGAGTTCCAGAAGAGGGAGTGGTTGAAATGTCCGCCACCATTGTTACGAACCGCACCGCGGATCGATTCAGGCAGTTCGGAGATGTTACGGCAAAGTTCTTCGATGGATGCGTTGTCGAACTGGGCATGACCTTCGAGCGCTGCATTGAGATTTCCGACATAGGCAGCGTGATGCTTGCCGTGGTGAATCTCCATCGTCTTGGCATCGATGTGAGGTTCCAGTGCCGCTAGTGGGAAATTTAATTCCGGAAGCTGGAAAGCCATGTGGGACTCCTTTTTCAATTAATTCAATTAACATGAGGCGCAATGTGGATGCCTTGCTCCTGCAAGAGATTGTCAGGATAGATCTCTAAACAGTTGGGATCAACCGAACAGCCGGACTAAAGACAGTCGAGGAAATCGAGTGTGGTGTCTTCACCCGGATCGGGGAATGGAGCTGGAGGAGGTGGGGATCCCGAGAACAGGAATTGGAGAATGGTGACCACGTCCGAGACATCGATGACTCCATCGTCATTGACGTCTGCAGCATCTCTACAGGGCAGCGGGGCTCCGATGGTAGAAGCGTTGAGGATCTTCTCTGCATCGGCGAGGTCGATCGCCGCATCCAGATTGGCGTCTCCACGCAAGAAGTGGTTGATCCAACTGCTCATTCCACCGATGAGATTGCCGACTGGATTGTTGTCGACGAAGGATTGTCCTGCAATCAGGTCCAGTTCCCAGGCACCAGGGGCAGATGGAGGCCTGGCGATCACCAGGTAGCCCAGAGTTTCGCCGGTGAGTGCCGGAACTGGTCCTGCTGTGGTAGACAGGACAAAGTTGTCGCTGTTGGTCGAGATCTGCTCGACGAGATTCCACTGTCCCTGAGTCATGTCGTCGAAATCGCCGCCCTGGATGGTCAACTCACAGACGATCAATTCGTCGTATTCCAGTCCCATTGCGAAGTTGGATGCTGGGCCCTCGGTCCAGGCACGGATCGGTATTGATAATGACTCGTCGATGGCCGTTCCGACATGGCTCTCGATCAGGAAGAGTGGGAAATCAAATGCGGTGACTGTTCCCGGTACCGTCGAAGGAATGACGTTGCTTCCATTCTGGCCAGTGAGAGTCAGTGGGTGGAGTTCTGTGGATACTGCTGCAACCGAAGTGGAGATCGATCCTCGATCTGGAATCAGGTCCGGATTGACGATCGACATCCGTAGGAATGCGGCCAGTACACCGGTTCCCGCAGGGAGCGTATCGTTGCCGCCATAAAGCACTTGTAAACCGTTGAAAGGTGGCGTGGATGGACTGGTGACGGTCGTGGTTTGGAGGTTTTCACTCTCGGTGCCGGTGAAGATTACGGCATCGAAAGAGAGCAGTAACTCGTCGTATTCGAGCCCCATCTGCCAGGCGACAATGGGCTGGTCGCTGGTGATCCGGATGGGGAGAAGAGCGAAATCATCGCCGGGGAAGATGATGGCATCTCCCAGTTCGATCAGTGCTCCGCTATAACCCTTGTTTGTACTCTGTGCCTCGAGTGGACCCGCCGTCGATGCGAAGATGAAAAGGGTCACCAGCACGGAGAGTAATCCGTCGGTCCAACCCCGATGGGACTTCGAATACCCGACTTCTCGGGGATGCACGCGGCGCTGCATGAATAATCCCGGTTTTCTGGGGTCAGTATCGATCTGACCTGGGCCATGGATGTGGCTGCCATCGATCACATGCAATGGAAATGATGGCATCCGTAGGTACGATTCTAACTCACCCCGGAAGGGTGTAAAGCAGCACATCGAACCAGTTTCAGGCTGTGGGTCATGCTTGACAGGACACGGAGCGAGACCTAGGTTCAGCCGGGAGGAACGAATCTCCTGAACAGGGCCAGTAGAGTCAAATCAGGTCGTCTTCAGGACGCCACTGAGGAGGGGTTCGGCCCCCTGATCTACTCTCCATCTATATCGTAACCCGTGTGCTAAAGGTAGGTTAGGTTTGATTGGCGAAGCTTCTGAAGAGCCTCCCTGCGAGGCCGACCGCACTCCAGTGGTTCTTCCAGTGGCGCTGGCCGAGCAGGGAGATCGACTCGATCGAGCGATTTCACTCCGTCTGGCCCCGGTCACCCCAGCGAGCCTCCAGCGGGCGGTGGAGGAGTCGACCCGGGGTGGGAAACGCCTCAGACCTCGGATTGCGCTCTGGTTTGGTGACTGCTGGGGGCTGGAAAAGGGCAATGCAGAAGGTGTCGCCTGCCTGACCGAGTGGTTGCACAGTTCCTTCCTGATCCAAGACGATATCCAGGATGGAGATGAATGGCGCCGCGACCAGCCAACACTGTGGAAGAGCCAGGGGATTCCCACCGCTCTCAATGCGGCGGACTGGTTGCTCTCCTCCGTCTACCTCGAGGTGGGTCAACTGTTGGTCCCCGATGAGATTCGCTCGAAACTCCTGACAGCGGTGCAAGACGTTCATCGCCGGACAGTGATCGGTCAGCAACTGGATCTCGACGCCAGGGCAGACCCCGAATTTAATCTAGAGCGCTACGAGCAAGCGGTGCAGTGGAAAACTGGCCGCTATCTGGCACTGGGAATGGTCGGCGTCGCCATCGTTGCGAAATTCCAGGAGTCTTCGATTGATCTGCTGTGGAAAGTGGGAGACCAACTGGGTCCGGCGTTTCAGATTCAGGACGATCTACTCGACATGACCCGGAGCAAGGGACGGGGAGGGCAGATCGGAAACGACATCCGTGAAGGGAAACCTTCGATTCTGTTTGCTCATGCACTGGAACGCGGTGATCTTTCTCAGGCTGATCGCTCCTCATTGATCGCAGTGATGGGGAAGCCCAGGAACCAGACTTCCGATACGGATGTCGAACAGGTGATCGATATGTGCCGATCATGCGGCGCCATCGATTTCGCCCGTGAGCAAGCTCGGTGTCGGGCAGACGCGGCGGTTCTATTGTTTCAGCAGATTCCGGAAATCACCCCGGATGTACAGGAGTCCTTTGAACAACTGGCCAGATTCGCAGTGGAGAGGAACAGGTAGCCAACGATGTCAGCCAAGCGTATTCCCGTGATCTATGGAGGAGACTGGAATGAGCGAGAGATCTCCATCGATAGCGCCCGATCTGTCGTCCAGTGGCTCGAGGAAGCGGGCTTGAAACCGATTCCGGTACGTTGGGATGAAAATGGTTGGGTACTCTGTCCGCCGGATGATCTCGATCGCATCGGCGAGGCGGTGAGCCCTGCTGAGATTCTGCAGACACAGGTCGAGACCGGCATCGAGGCGGTCTTCAACTCACTCCACGGCGGTGCGGGTGAAGATGGAACTCTGGCAGCCCTGCTGGAGGTGTTCCGACTGGCCCATACCGGAGCAGGAGTGGGTGGAGGCGCAGTTTCCTGCTGCAAGATCACCTTTCGACAGCGACTCAGAGGGATGGGGATGTCGGTGGCGGTCGGCGCGGTGGTGCACGAGGAGGTGTGGCAAAGAAGAAAGGACGATGTCCTGGCAGGGGTGGTATCGGAGGTGGGATACCCATGCCTCGTCAAGGATCCCAAGGGAGGATCCTCCATCGGACTGAAGTTGGTGCACGACCCATATGAATTGCAGGAATTCATCGAGCACTTGTTTCAGGAGACCCGGATCGTCCTTGTCGAGAAACGTGTTGTCGGCCGGGAAATTTCTGTAGCTTGTCTCGGTGCCAGTCGGGGCTCCCTCCCGCAGCCACTTCAGCCGATCGAAATCATGCTCAACGATGACCAAGAAATCTTCGATTACGATGCCAAGTATTCGCCAGGAAAAGCGAAAGAAGTGCATGCCAATCTCAGTCCTGAGCAGTGGCTGCAAATTGCTCAGGAGATCCGCCAGATGCATCTCGAATTGGACCTCGGAACCACCAGTCGAACCGATCTGATACTGACGGAGGATGGGCCGGTGTACCTCGAGACCAATACGGTTCCTGGTTGTACTGAGCGGAGTATTCTTCCGATGGCTGCAGAACTGAGCGGAATCAGTGGGCCAGATCTGGTCAAAAAGATGCTCGAGATTGCTGTTGGTAATCACCTCGAGCGATGGGGTAGGGGCGCCAGTGCCCCTTGATATTGAAGGTGGCGGTCAACTCGAACCCATCATCGACTTGCTGGGGGAGGCGGGCGCCCTGCTCCTCGAACGCTTGGCTCAGCCACGGTCGATCGAGAAAAAGGGATTTCGAGATCTGGTGACCGACGCCGACTACGGTTCAGAGAAGTTGATCCTCTCGCGGATCCAACAACTTCATCCCGATGATGACATCCTGTCAGAGGAAGCTGGAGGTTCTGTTCCCAGTACGGGGCGCTGCTGGATCGTCGACCCGTTGGATGGAACCACAAATTATTCTCATCGACACCCGCTGTTCAGCGTGTCTGCAGCTCTGGTCGATGATCTCGGTCCCTCCGCAGCCGTCACTCACGCTCCGGTGCTGGGAACTACCTGGTATGCGTTACGAGATGGTGGTGCCTGGTCCATCGACTCCGGCGGAAACATCGAACGATTGACCCTCGGCTCCGGAACTGATCTGGGGGAATGCTTGCTGGCTACCGGCTTCAGTTACCAGCGAAAGGAACTGGATCACGGTGCACTCGAGGTGTTTGAGAAACTCTTGCGGGAGGCTCGAGAAATTCGGCGTGGAGGTAGTGCATGTCTGGATCTGGCTTTCACTGCTGCAGGGATCTTTCAGGGATTTTGGGAGTTCCATCTGGCACCTCACGATGTTGCAGCCGGAGCATTGTTGGTACGGGAGGCCGGTGGGATCGTGACCGATGGTGAGGGGCGGCAGGACTGGCTGCATGGTGGGAGCATCGTTGCCGCTTCGGCGCAGTTGCATCCTCTACTACTGGAAATTGTAGCTCCGGCGATGCCGCCAAGGGGCGATCCCGATGAGTAGTTCTCGGCCGAGTAGTAGTTCTCGCGGTCGTCCTCTGCTAGTTCGAGGAGCCAGTGAGAATAATTTGCAGGGGATCGATGTCGATGTGCCACGCGAGCGGTTGGTGGTGGTCACGGGAATCAGTGGATCCGGTAAATCGACTCTTGCTCACGGGATCATCTGTCGTGAGGGTCAACGGCGTTTCGTCGAGAGTCTCAGTCCCTATGCGCGGCAATATCTAGGGCGGCTTGATCGTCCGCTGGTGGAAAGGGTTGAAGGACTCAGTCCTACTATTTCCATCGACCAGAAAACCATCTCGAGGAATCCTCGATCGACCGTGGGAACCATCACCGAGATCCTCGATCATCTTCGTCTTCTCTTTGCACGCCTGGGAGTTCCTCATTGCCCCGCATGTGGAGATGAGATCGAAGGGCGAAGTCGAGAGCAGATCGTTCAGCACTGCTGGCATTCACTCGAGGGCAAAGAGGTCCTGGTCTGTGCGCCGCTGGTGCTGGAGAGAAAGGGCGAGTACCGGAAAGAACTGGAAGACCTGAAAGAACAAGGATTCGCCCGTGTTCGTATCGATGGTGAGTTGAAGAGGTTGACCGATACGATCACTCTGGCCCGATACGAACGCCACACCATCGAGGTGGTGCTCGACAAGGTTCGTCTGGTCGAGGGGAAGAGGGGCCGCCTTGCGGAATCGGTCGAGAAGGCCCTCTCCATCGCGGATGGGCTGGTGACCATCATAGATGGTAAGACGGTGAATCTTTACTCCAGTCGATTCGGATGTCCCTCCTGTTCGATTTCCTTGCCGGAACTGGAACCTCGATTGTTTTCCTTTAACAGCCCTCAAGGCGCCTGTGCTCGCTGTGATGGACTGGGGAGAAGGAGGTCTCCTTCCGAGAAAACTCTGGTCAAGGACCCTTCGTTGTCGATCGCCGATGGTGGGCTTGTATTACGCCGTCAGGGGAAAACCATTCGGGGGATCTCGGTCGCCTGGAGTGAACTCGAAAAATCTGCAAGCATGGAGCGCATCTCACTCGATCGCCCATGGAATAAACTGACTCCTCGTGCTCGAACCTTGCTACTGGATGGTGCCGCTTCGGTGAAGGGCAAGAGCGACTGGCCTGGACTGATCCCGCTGGTGGAAGCGGCCTACGATTTGCATGGAGGTAAGGAACTCGAGCGTATGATGCCGCGCATGATCTGCAAATCATGTGATGGGAGCCGCCTGCAATCGGCACCCAGGGCGGTGTTATTTCGCGATCACGGGATCGACCAGGTCTGTTCGATGACGGTCGACGATGCACGCCAGTTCTTCGGCGGTTTGGTGCTCGATGAGAGAGAACTGAGGATTGGTCAGTCGCTCTTTCCAGAGATCGATGCTCGTCTTCAGTTCTTGCAGAAAGTGGGGCTCGGTTACCTGGCCATCGGTCGCTCTGCCGACACCTTGTCGGGAGGCGAGGCACAGAGAATTCGGTTGGCCAGTCAACTAGGCAGTGGCCTTCGCGGAGTGCTCTATGTGCTGGACGAACCGTCGATCGGGCTGCACCCCAGTGACAATCGAGCGATGCTGGAGATGCTTCGAGGATTGAGAGACCTGGGCAACTCGGTACTGGTGGTCGAGCATGATCGAGAGACGATCGAAAGCGCCGATCACATCATCGATATCGGCCCGGGAGCAGGCAAGGATGGCGGATATCTGGTGGCCGAAGGGTCAGTCTCTGCCGTGTGTAAGGTGAAACAATCGGTGACTGGTCAGTATCTCTCCGGCCGCAAGAAGATCGCAATACCGGCTACGCGACGAGCGGCCAACGGGTCATTGAAGATCCGCGGGGCTCGCATGCACAATCTCCAGGACATAGATGTGGAGATTCCACTGCAATCGCTGGTGTGCATCACTGGAGCCAGTGGCTCCGGTAAGAGCACCTTGATCCAGGGGATCTTGCAACCGGCTCTGGCCGAACACCTGCAACTGGTGACGGAACCCGCCGGAGATCACGATGGTGTCGACGGACTCGACCAGGTCGACAAGTTGATCCGCATCGACCAGAACCCCATCGGTCGTACTCCTCGATCTAATCCCGGAACTTACACCAAGGTGTTCGACGATATCCGGGACCTTTTTTCCAGAACTCCAGAGGCGCGAGCTCGAGGTTGGAAGAAGGGCCGCTTCTCTTTCAACGTCAAGGGTGGAAGATGTGAAGCGTGTGAGGGTGCAGGGGTCAATACCATTCCGATGCAGTTCATGGCTGACATCGAAGTGACTTGTGATGAATGTCATGGCACACGATTCAACGATGAGACCCGGAGTGTCCGTTGGCGCGGGCATGACGTGGCCGAGGTGCTGGCTCTTTCCATCGAGGAAGCGGCAAAGCTATTCGAAGACGTGCCGCAGATCGACCGAACACTCAAGACCCTTCTTGAAGTGGGGCTCGGTTACATCTCCCTGGGGCAACCCAGCACCACTCTTTCGGGAGGGGAGGCGCAGCGAGTCAAGTTGGCCACGGAGTTGCGGAAGCGTTCGACCGGAACCACTCTCTATCTGCTCGACGAACCGACCACCGGCTTGCACTTCGCCGATATCGAGAACCTGCTCGGTTGCCTGCAGCGTCTGGTCGATCTGGGAAACACGGTGGTGGTAATCGAGCACTGTCTCGATGTAGTCAAGCAAGCGGACCATGTGATCGATCTCGGCCCCGGTGGTGGAGCTTCAGGGGGCCGTGTGGTGGGCGTCGGTACTCCAGAGAAGATTGCGATGATCGACAGTGCCACTGGTACTGCGCTGGCCGAGGAGATGAGCGGGCGACGCAGGTCCGTCGATCGTTCCGGAAAGAAGCGTGGTTCCGGGTCGGGAGAGCCCCATGATCGGTTCCTGATCGAGGGAGCCAGGCATCACAATTTGAAAGATGTCACCGTCGAGATTCCGGCGGGTGCTTTTACCGTCATCACCGGCCCAAGTGGATCAGGCAAGAGCACGCTTGCTTTCGACATCCTGTTTGCCGAAGGGCAGCGAAGGTACATCGAGAGCCTGTCGACCTACGCGCGTAGATTCCTTGGAAGACTCGATCGAGCCGAGGTTGATCGAGTCGAGGGGATCGCTCCCGCCATCGCCATCGATCAGAAGAATCGAAGTTCGAGTCCAAGGTCGACTGTGGCCACTTCTACCGAAATCTACGATTACCTGAGAATCCTTTTCTCGAGAGCGGGCCAGGCCAGTTGTACCACCTGCCAGATTGATCTGGAGGCGGACACACCGGCATCTGCGAGTCGAAAGATCATCGAGCAAAGATCGGATATGCCTACGCTTCTTCTGGCTCCTCTCGATTCGCCATATCCCTCCCTTGCTGAACTGACGAGAGAAGGGTACGCACGGATTCGTATCGACGGAGTCGTCGAGAGGATCGATGACCTCGAGGCAGCTGAACCGTTAGCGGATGACTCCATCGTCGAAGTTGTGGTGGATCGTCTGCGCCCGGTCAAATCAGGACGAGCTCGAGTTTCGGAAAGTGTCGAGGAAGCGTATCGGCGAGGTGGGGATCGATTAGTCGTTGCCGATGCCGAAGGCCTGGAGGTGCTACGCTATACCCGCCGACCTTCCTGTCCTCGCGGTCACATGATGCTGCCTGAAGAGCTGAGCCCACGATTGTTCTCCTTCAATCACCATTCCGGCGCCTGTGTCAGTTGTGCGGGTCTTGGAGTACAGAAGCAGGTCGATCCCAGGTTGTTGATCACCCATCCAGAGAAATCTCTCTTCGGCGGTGCGATGAAGCATCGACTAGGCTCCTGGATCGGTCGTAAAAGTGGACGAGTTCGCAAGGTGATCGATGCTGCACTGGAAGCCCATGGCTTCGATCCAAAGGCTTCCGTCGAATCTCTTGGCGAAGATGGATGGCGAGTCATCCTGGACGGAACCGGAGATCTTTCCTATCCAGTCTCCTACCGAACTCGTCGTGGAAGCGGAAGGTTACGCAGGGTGACGGGGTCGACCTGGGAAGGACTGGTGGATCGAGTCTCGGCCTGGCATCAGCGGGCCAACTCACCTCGCTGGCGCCAGGCGATCGAGGATCACCTGGCGGTTCTCACTTGCCCTGGCTGCGATGGAGGCAGACTGAAACCAGAGTTGTTGGCGGTACGAATCGGCGACAAGAATATCTCGGAAGTGAGTGGTCATACCGTCGATCAAGCGTTCGAGTTCTTTGACCAATTGCAGTTGGATGGGTACCGCAAGGAGGTGGCCGATCAGGTGAAATTGGAAGTTTCGAGCCGACTCTCATTTCTCAAAAAGGTAGGACTGGGATACCTGGCCCTCGATCGAGCCACGGAAACTCTCTCCGGCGGAGAATCGCAGCGGATCCGGCTCGCTACTCAGATCGGTAATCAACTGGTCGGTGTGCTTTACGTGCTGGATGAACCGACCATCGGTCTCCATCCTCGTGATGTCGATCGACTTCTCGATTCCCTCGAGGAGTTGAGGGATCAGGGCAACACCCTGGTTGTGGTTGAGCATGACGATCGGACGATTCGTCGCTGTGATCACGTCATCGATCTGGGACCAGGAGCAGGGGTTCTGGGTGGCGAGGTGGTGGCCGAAGGGACTCCCGAACAGGTGATGCAGATGGAGAAATCTCCCACTGGCCGTTATCTATCCGGGCTAGAACATGTCACAGAGATCGGCGAGCGACGAAGCGGTGACGGCGGTGAGATTCGTATTCTGGGTGCATCCGCCCACAATCTGAAGAACCTCGACGTGGTGATTCCGACCGGCATGTTGACCTGTGTGACCGGTGTCAGTGGGTCAGGCAAATCGACGCTGGTGATGGATATCCTGGCTCGCGAACTGGC
>Ga0209667_1000162_pt1 | contig 62721 bp, 56 predicted proteins | sample SaaInlV_165m_DNA_2_FD_184682 | JGI IMG/M metagenome (GOLD analysis project Ga0209667, IMG submission 184682) | Marine microbial communities from expanding oxygen minimum zones in the Saanich Inlet - Saanich Inlet SI037_S3LV_125m_DNA (SPAdes)... | ecosystem: Environmental > Aquatic > Marine >... | reverse complement strand
TACTACACAAACTAAAAAACCATTGGTTGATGGAACGTACAATTTGCATTACGGATATAAATGTTCAAAAGCCCAGCATTTCGGATCAAAAGAATGTCCCGGAAGCCAAGTAACGGCAAATGGTATTGAAAAGTTTATATTGGATTGGTTACATCACATTACAGAAGATAAGAAAGAGTTTCGGAAAATTTCTGCATCACAGGCTGTAAAAAAAGATAATGAAAGAATGGATAAGCTCAAAAAAATAAAATCAGAAATCCTAGGAAATAAAAAATCTATTCAACTCAAATTAGAAAATCTATTAACTACAATTGAATCAGGGAATGCACCCAAAACTATTACAAAACGAATAATTGAACTTGAAAATGATTTAAAAGAAATAGATAACAGCATTTTTAAAATTGATTCCGAATTGGATTATCTTAAATCCAGATCAATGACACCGGACGATTTATTAGTTTATATAAAAGAAATTGTACCCTATATGAAAGAAATGGGCAGAGATCGGTTACGGGACCTGCTTCACTTAATCATTAAAGATATTACAATAAAAAAACCACAGCCTCCAGACGAGAAATGGGAGATAAAAATAAGCCCCTGGAGTTATGATCCAAGGGCCTACTCTCTCGATGTGTTAACCGGTTCGTGTTACCGACCCAGTTTGCTCCGGAGGAGGGACTCGAACCCCCGACAAAGTGATTAACAGTCACCTGCTCTACCAACTGAGCTACTCCGGAATAAAATAAAAATATACTAAAAAAAGCTGGCGAATTTAGGACGATAATTGTCCGAGTCAAAGATTACAATTCTTTCTCAGCAATCAATTTTCTATTTGAATCAAAAAGGCCACTTTCCGCATGGGATTTTGTAATATAAACAAGACCATCATGCGTATGCGGTTCACCATAAATTGAATGGATTGATTTCAAACCACCCAACCATTTTCTTTCATCAGCCAAATAAACCATATCGCCCACATCAGCTCCCATAGTTTCCATATCTCCAATAGAAAATTGAACAATATTTTCATCACCCTCTTTTAAATTCCATTTGGCAGTGACTGCTTTTCCTGGTCGATCATTTGGGGCCGATCCTTTAAATATTTCTCTCGCTCTATCCAAAGACCATACTGTAAGACCATCTATTTTATTTTCACTTGGCGCTGTGGTTAATAAGCCAACAACAACCCCGGACCCAGTACATACCAATGTATTATAAAGTGCACGTATATAGGTATAAGGACGATCTGGATTAAATTCAATTCCATGATCAAACGGTGAAATAAATATTTGTGGATATACGCTTCCAATCCACATCAAAATAGCCCCTCCTAAAAAAGTAGCAATTGCCGCAGGTGTAGAATATCGTTTCCAAAATATACCAAGAAATATTGCCACCACCAGTGGAGGTGTCATGGTACTATGAAAAAAGCCATGCGCTTCATAAAGTGTTGGAAAATTATTAAAGAATACAGTACTCAATGCACCAACTGCTGTTGCACCAGCGGATACAATCATGGCTACTTTCAAGTAATGTTTATCATCTTTATCTTTGACCAATGGTCGATATACATCATTAATTACAACGGCTGCTACCGCATTAATTAAAGTATCTACAGTGGACATAAGTGCTGCAGCCACAGCAGCTATCACAAACGCAAATACAACTTCACTTCCTGTAATTAAATAGGCAACTTGCGTAAATACATGATCTAATTTTATTGAAGCATCCCAAGCTTCTGGGGTAACAATACTTATGGCTTTACCCACCCACCCAGCATTAGAAACAACAATTGTTGAAATTGGAAGAAGAATAAGAACATTTACAGCAGCGGCCTTCCGCCCCTCATGGACAGATTTACAAGCCATAAATCGCATTATCAGTCCCTGATTCATAAAAAGGAATCCTACCGATCCAGCAACACCATCTTGCCAAAAAATACCTACAAAATTAAAATTAGCCGGTTGATTAAAATGGGCCAATGGCAATTTAAATTCAGGCGAAAGAACTGTCCAAAATATTGAAAATCCACCCACATAATTCACTCCAAGAATAAATACTAATATACCCGCAAATATTAAAATAAATCCTTGCAATAAATCTGTGAAAATCACAGCTGTTTGTCCACCAAATGTGATATAAATACCTGAAATAATAGCTACAATAAAAATAATGGTATATAAATCCATTCCAAGCAGCGGTTCTAGCGTTTTTCCCATGGTAAGAAAACCAATCGCAATATATCCAATCATATACCCTAAAATTGCAATCGTAGCTAATACTCGAACGCCAGGATTAAATCGTCGCTCAAAATAATCCGGAATAGATCGTATCTTTGTATAGTAAATAATTGGTAGCCACCCAAAAAGGAACATTGGCATAAAAAACCAATCATTCATATATGTCATGGTAGATGAAAATCCATGTTCATATGCTTTTGCAGAATATTTTAAAAAACTATGACTACCCACACCTGTTGCAACAATCGACATGGTAATAAGCCACCAGGAAAACCGTCGACCACTAAAAAAGAAATCCTGTGTTGTTTTGTTATAACGTGCAAAAAAAGAGCCAAAACCCAATACCAACGCAAAATAACCAAAAATGATTACCCAAAAATATGGTGAAGTTTGAATCATATTTTCCATCATTTAATTCCTTTTGGTTTTATAAATAATATAAAAATTAAATTGATTGCTAGAGCTATTATTATTAAGGCTATTAACGATGCAAATACCATTTCACCCAATGCAGTAAATGTAAAAAATGCATGAATCCCCATATAAAACAAAATACCAAAAACAAGAATATGAAACCATTCTTTATGTCTGGCTATTTCTAGTTTTAATGATTTTGAACGAAGTATAACAAACATACCGATCAAAAATATTCCTCCGCCTACACCATATAAATAAATGTAAGGGAACCAAACTCGGTTAAAATCAAGCATCTGTCTTTTCCTTTAATAATGAATAATGTGGTACTAGATTGTCCCATGATTCTTGCAACCCTTCAACCAACACTTTTGTGTTTCCAATTACAGGCATAAAGTTAGTATCACCAACCCACCTAGGTACAATATGAAAATGAAGATGTTCTGCTATTCCTGCTCCACCTGCTTTTCCAATATTTGCGCCAAAATTAAATCCCTCTGCTTTCATACTCTTTGTTAAAATATTCATAGTTTCGTTTGCTAATTCCATAATTTCCAATTTACAAGTCTTTGATAAATCGTTCATTTTTGCTGTATGATTATAAGGAGAAATCATAATATGTCCATTAGAATATGGGTAAAGATTCATCAGCACAAAAGATTCTTCTCCACGATAAAGAATAAGATTTTTCCGGTCATTATTTGATTGCGGTTTGGTACAAAAGATGCACCCTTCGTCTTGTGGAGTTCGGATATAATCTATTCGCCATGGCGCCCAAAGCTTTTTCATGAAAGAATATTTTTCGTCATATCAATTATCATCGTTTTTTTGCCAAGCTTTTATAACCTTTTTTTCCTGATCTTTTGGCATTTTTTCATAGTGACTGAAAGATTCAGAGTGAATTCCGCGCCCTCCCGTCAAAGAACGAACCGTTGTGGCATAATGATATAGTTCCGCCTGAGCAACTTGCGCTTTAATTACCTGGAATTTTCCATCTGCTTCCATCCCCACTATTTTTCCACGCTTCCCTGAAATATCACCCATAATATCACCCATATACTCTTCAGGAACCGTAACTTCAATATCCAGAATTGGTTCTAGCAAACAGGGTTTTGCTCCCCTGAAAGCTTCTCGAAATGCATGTTTTCCAGCTGTTTGAAATGCTATATCTTTCGAATCAACCGGATGCATTTTCCCATCATAAAATTCTACTTTTAGATCTACAACTTTACATCCCGCAAGTAAACCATCTGAGCAGGCTGACTTAACACCTTTTTCTACAGATATAACAAAAACTCTATCTACATTTTGCCCCACAAGAGAATGAGTAAACTCAATTCCTTCTCCTCTCTGTTTCGGCTCAATTCGCAACCAAACTTCAGCGAATTGCCCTGCCCCTCCAGATTGTTTTTTATGCCTGTACTTTGCTGCACCATTTGCCATAATTGTTTCACGATATGGAACTTTAGTTTCTTCTAATTCAATATCAATTCCAAATCGTCGTTTCAACCTTTCTGTGGTAACTTTTAAATGAAGCTCCCCTTGACCTGAAATAATTGTTTGTCTGACTTCACTATCTACCCGATAAATAAATGTTGGATCTTCTTCATGAAGTGTTGCTAATCCAATGGCTAATCTTTCTTCATCTCCTTTCGCTGTTGGAACAATGGCAGCATGAATATTTGGATTTGGAAAATTTAAAGGTGGAAGTGTTATATGTGTTCCAGAACATAAGGTATTTCCTGTATGAGTATCCTTCAATTTAACAACCCCTGCAATATCACCTGCAAAGAGCTGATCCACTTGGGTCCTATTTTTCCCATTCAAGATAAACATTTGCCCAAAGCGCTCATTGGTGTTTCGAACAGAATTATAATAATCCTTTCCCGTTTGCACTGAACCTGAATAAACTCGAAATAAAGATAGTTCACCCATGTGAGATTCTGAAATAGTTTTAAATATTTGAATAACTGTGTCAGAACCATCTAACGATACTTTAACATCTTCTCCGCGATCATCATGTGCCATCACAGTTTTACGATCGTCTGGTGACGATCCATATTTACCGATAAAATCACATAAACGATCCACACCAATATTCAATGTGGCAGACGTACAAAACAAAGGAATAAATGTTTGATTTTGAATTGCTTGGTGAATTCCACTTCTCATTTCTTCTTCTGAAAGTTTCCCTTTTTCAAAAAACTTCTCCAATAAAGTATCATCGGATTCTGCAACATATTCAATTAATTCTCCATGAAGTTCTTTTACCTTTCCAAGTAAATTTTCTGGAAGCTCACTTTCAGACATTTTTCCTGAACCATCTGTTTCATATGTAATTAATTCAGTACGTAATACATCTATATTTTGATTATAATTTGGACCTGCATTTACAGGTAATTGTAATGGAAAAACATTGTTTCCAAATCGGCGTCTTGCTTGAGCTAATATTTCATCAAACCTTGTATGGTCTCGGTCCATCCCATTGATAACCAACATTTTTGGAATACCAAGTTTAGTCGCTTGATTCCACATTGTTTCTGTTCCAACTTCTACGCCATTCACGGCATGAATTGTAATAATAGCTAAATCGACTACACTCAACGATCCAGTAGCTTCTCCGATAAAGTCGGAATATCCTGGTGTATCAATCATATTAAATTTTTTATCCATCCACTCCATATGAAGCGGTGTAGAATGAATAGAAATTTGTCGTGATTTCTCTCCGGGATGATAATCAGAAATTGTTGAACCGTCTTCGATAGTTCCAAGACGGTTTGTCTCACCACCAAGTTTTAACATGGATTCAGCAAGACTCGTTTTACCTCCGGCAGCATGACCGACAACGGCAAAATTCCTAATATCTGATGAATGATATTGTTTCATAAGTTCACCTCTATTTGATTTTATATTTTTTATTATTTATTGGAAAGTTCATCTTTCGTCACTTTATTGCCATAAGGCAAAAAAATGTTTTTTTCATTATTTTTACTGACCGTAACATTTATACAATAACAAATATTTACATTATACATCTTATTTTAATAATATTTATGAAGAAGCGAACGAGTATCTTCGATATATGCTCTTAATGCTGGAATCATATAAACATCATCCAAATTATATTCCAGAAAACTTGTGGCAAGAACCTTTAATCGATGCTCAATAGGCTTCATTTTATTAACAACAATAACCGTTTTTTCTTTTACAATACAAATTCCACCGGAAAAATTCCCTTTTCCTTTAATAATCTTTACACCGAGTCGATCTCCTAACGCTTCAAATTCAGAATAAAGTTTTTCTTTTTTCATCAGATAAGCTTTATTTGTTCTGTTTCGGTCAAATATGTAACGAGATCTTTTATAGTTTCTACTTTGTCTCTTGGCACTACCAAAGTAGCATCATCTGTATTTATCACCACAATATCACTCAAACCAATAATTGCAGTAAACTTTCCATTTGATTGAATAAGATTATTTTTTCCGTCCATGATTTTCCCATTTCCTTTAATGATGTTTCCTTCTGCGTTGGGATTAAAAACATCATATAAAGCACTCCATGATCCAACATCATTCCATTGGAACTTTCCCCTGATTACATAAATATTTTCCGCTTTTTCTAGAAGACCATAATCAATTGATTCGGGTTCAATAAATTCCCAAATATCTCTAAATGATTTTCCAGCCTGAAGTTTGGGTGCAATATCGTTTAGTGATTCCAATAATTCAGGCATATGAGTTTCCATGGCCGACAAAAATGTACTTACTTTCCAAAAGAAAATACCGGCATTCCAAACAAAATCACCACTTGAAACAAACCTCTTAGCCAATTCTTCATGTGGTTTTTCAGCAAATGTTTTTACTTTATACGCTCCAAGATGATCTTCTTCACTATTTTCGTCATATTGAATATATCCGTAAGCAGTTGATGGGCTTGTTGGATAAATCCCAATTGTAACTAGGTTGTCCCCTTTTTTTGCGAGATGGTCAGCAGTATTGACAGCTTTTTCAAATTCTTTATGGCCAACAATTAAATGATCTGCAGGGAAAACGCCCATAACTGTATCCGGATCAGTAAGCCCAAGTAACGCGCCCACCATTCCAATTGCAGGTGCCGTATTTTTCGCAGAGGGTTCTGCGATTATATTTTCTGGTTTTACGCCACTAATTTCATTGATGATTGTTTCACGAAGATCTTCTCGTGTAAGAATATAAATATCAGTGACTTTTTTTGTTTTAGTTAATCGATCTACAGTCATTTGCAACATAGACTGATCACCAACAATATTTAATAATTGTTTAGGCCTTTTATAACGACTGTACGGCCAAAACCTAGTTCCGCTTCCCCCGGCAAGAATCATACATTTCATTTTATGGATTTAGCTCCAAATTTATTTGCTTGAGTTCCAAGTCCCAGTTTGTTCGAATCTTAACTGTATCCGGGTAATTATAAAACCATTCTGATGGTTTGTATGGATGGATTCTTCCATAAGTATAAGTGGTATTTCCATCCAAATCATTGAAAAACAAGAGTGAATAATTTCCTTCTGGTAAGTGATTCATATTAAATATACCATCGGAATTTACAACAGTTCGAAATAGGCTGGGTTCCTTTTCCATCGAAGTAACTTCTGCGACTAATTTCCCTGAAAATGGGGCTGTCAAAGACCCTATAAGTCTTCCAAACCCTTTAAACTTTGATGTTGAAAATGAAACTGTTTTCAGAGAATCTTTTATTGATTTTCCAACCAATGGGTGGAGTTTGTTTTTAATGATTGATAATTGATAATTCGACTGTTGTACCCAATTATCAACGGGGGAAATTTCAACATGTAGTTTTGAAATCCAGTTTAATTCAAATGGTATTAAAAGAGTATCCTTTGAAATGGAAATAGAATATTGACTTTTTTCGATATTTATTAAACTTGAAAATATTATTTGTAGTGGAACAATCTTTTCTTCTTCAATCGTTAATACAAAATTCTTCAGAGGTGCTTTTATAGAAAGGTTTGTTGTGTCTATAGTTGTATCTACCTTTACTTTTATAAACCCCGAATCAAGAATTGTTTCTTCTCCCTGCATAATTCCGTTAGCTACAAGCGTAATATATTTATTTTCTTCTAAGTTCGGAAAAGTAAGATGAAGCTTTGTCTCATCTGTTATATCAAGAAATTGGGTAGGCTGATGGATGGAAGAATCTTCATAAATTGCGTGAATTTTCAAGGCAGATACCCATTCATTTATTTTTTCAGAAAAAGTAACAGTTCCCCAATATCCTGTTTGCCATTCAGCTTGAATCATTTTGATACCACCCATTTTTGATGGAACTTGTATATTTATATTTTGAATTGATATAGAATCCTGAATTTGAAGAAGAGGCTTCCATGGTAAACCATATACCATTCTTTCTGGAGAAATTGGAATTCCAGATGCCGAACGATCTACAGCAGCTAAACGATAATTGCCTTTGGATAAATAATTGAATTGATATCGACCGCTATCCGATGCGTCAATCACATAATCCGGTACTCTTTGATAGAACTCTGTTAAATCATTTTCATGTTGGATTTTCCATAAATGGACAGATGAAGGATTCCCGTATGTCACATTCCCGGAAATATTTCCTTCATCAATTTTATCGCCTGTGGTAAATGCTATCTGAATTCCTTGCTCCAATGCAACCTTATGCTCATCTTTCAAATTTCGATCAATGGATATAATATAGGTTTGATTTTCATTTAAAGAATCTGGAAACTCCACAAAAACACGACGACCTTTATAAACAATTTCAGGATCTTCAAATAATGTAGGTAAAACACGTATTGATTTTTCAATCGAACTAGCGTCTAAATATTCAGAAAAAATGAGCTCAACTCTACCACCGTCAAAATGTATAGTACCATCATCCGGAATAGTTTGAATTAATTCTGGAGGCGTTTCATCCTTAGAGCCTCCAGGAGGTCCCTGAATTGCAGCACACGATATAATATATAATATTGCTACAATTGAAATGAATTGCTTTAAGTAATTAATTATAAAATTCAAAATTAAATAGAGTATTTTGTAAACTTCTTTATTAAAAAACCTTTCCCGGTAATTCTAAATTTACAGGAATCTCTTTGTGAAAAGTCATATCAGTTTTAGATACATTTAAGGTGATACACCAAACCTTCACGCCCGATTTATTTGCGTCTAGAACTGCATTTGCTAATTTAGGGTCTCGCTCCCACATTGGACGAAACGAACTCGCGTCAGGTCGTTGACATACAAATAATATCCCCGCGCCTTTTCCTTCTTCGACCAATTTCTTTAATGCCAAAGCATGTTTTCGACCTCGTTCAGTCACAGCATCCGGGAATTGGGCTACACCATTTTCCACAAAAGTAACGGACTGACTTCTAAGTAGAAATCAGATCCATTTGAAGATTTGAGTAAAAAATCAAATCGATGTTTTTCCACCGTTACTTCTGGCCTTACAAGGGTATAATCCTTGAATATTGAAAGTTCTTTTTTTTCTAATGCTTCCTTTACAAATTGATTTGGTAAGGCAGTAACTAGCGAAATAAGTTGCCCATCGTGATTTACCATTACTGTAGAATATTTTGTTTTTCTTACTGAGTGTTTTGGAGCCGGGCGAACTAATAAGTTTGCACCTAAAAATAACAATTCTTTAAGCCGGCCAGGATCGGGAAGATGACTCCGATGGATTACTCCATCAATATTTACCATCGTAATGAAACGATTTGGACGCTCAACGAATTTGGCGCGAATAAGTGGCCCAAGTATTTTCATAAAATAATGTTCATAAAATAGGGTAGAGTTTATTCAATTTTTTGCCCTATGTCCTAAAGTGTTCAAATTGAATGTTCGTTAAGTGAACACACCATTAACTCAAACACATTGATTTCAGTATTTAATTTGGTATATTTCTATATTTACCATATTTTATATGGTCATTAATATTAATTAAAGAATAAATTTATGAAATTAGATAAAAAAGATAGAAAACTATTAGAAGTATTGCAATTAAATAGTCGAACCACCAATGCAGAATTAGCCAAACAAGTTGGCCTTTCACCTTCAAGCACATTGGAGCGAGTAAAAAAATTAGAAACAAGTGGGCTTATAGATAAATACATTACTTTATTAAATCCACGAAAGGCTGGATATACTTGTTTTACATTTGTGGAAGTAAAACTGGCACGTCACGGTGAAACTCCAGTAGAAAACTTTTTCAATTCTATTGCGGATATGACAGAAGTTTTAGAATGTCACCACATTACGGGAGAAGCAGATTTTTTACTAAAAATAATTACTAAAGATATACCGGCTTATGAAGAATTGATATTACATCAACTCTCAGCTTTACCTAATGTTCAAAATATGAAAACATCCGTGGTACTCTCCACATTTAAAAATGAAACCAAACTGGTAGTTTAACCATGGCACTTGTTCCATCCTATATCCAACGTTTAGCGAATTACAAACCAGGCAAACCCATTTCCGAAGCTCAACGTGAGCTGGGTATCCAAAATTTCATTAAACTCGCATCCAATGAAAACCCATTAGGGTCATCACCCAAAGCCATTGAAGCAATCCAGAATTCTTTGGTAAATCTCCATCGTTATCCTGATGCCACCGGATATGAGCTCCGTACCAAGTTGGCAAATCGGTTCAACATCAAAATGGAGAATGTGGTTTTGGGCGCAGGATCAGAAGGCATTATGTCAACGATAATTCGTACATTTTTATTAAATGATGATGAACTTATTAGTGCTTCAAATTCCTTTATCGGATTTAAGGTCTTAGCGAATGCTTCCGGTCGGCGCGTTCATTGGGTCCCCATGAAAGATTATCGTTATGACTTAACCGCCATGGCGGAAAAAATCACTGATTATACCAAAATTATTTACATTGCAAATCCAGATAATCCTATGGGGACCACCATCACTAGACAAGAATTTGATGAATTTTACACACATGTCCCAGAACGTGTGCTTATTATTTTGGATGAAGCCTATTATGAATTTGCCAAAAATTCGCCTGATTATCCCAATTCCATGAGTTATCGCTATGATAATGTGATTACACTTCGAACCTTTTCTAAAGCGTATGGCTTAGCAGGGGCACGAATTGGTTACGGTTTTGCCCACGAAAGTTTAATTGAAAACCTTCTGAAAGTAAAAGTCCCATTTGAGCCATCTTTATCCGCTCAAGTTGCAGGATTAGCGGCATTGGATGATGTGAAATTTTTAGCCAAAACACTCAAAATTAATCAAGAAGGCATGGCCTATTTAAAACAAGAGTTCGATAAGTTGGGAATTCAACAAGTCTCATCCGAAGCCAACTTTATTACAACGGTTTGGGATTCTGAAGAAACAGCATCCAAATTAACACAAGACCTTTTAGAAAAAGGCGTCATTGTCCGGCAACTCACGGGCTTCGGTTGGCCCAATTGTATCCGCATTTCCGTGGGACTGGATTCAGAAAATCAAAAATGTATTGAAAGTTTAAATCAAGTTCTATAAAATGAAAAAAGTTCTCCCAATCCTACTTTTATTTTTCTCATCCTGCTTTTTGTTTGAAGATGAAAAAGATAAAGATAAGCAAAACACCAATCTTACCCTGTCTCTCCATTCTGCCGGAGTGACTACCGTAAACCTAAATGTAAACCCTGAAGATTCTTTAGCCCAGTTTACCTTTGAGCTCACACGGGACGACTCTACCGTCCAAACATTATCCATCCAATCAGACACACTTATAAAAGATACAGGACTGAACCCCAATACAACTTACACCTATAAAGGATATTGGATAAACGGAACAGAGCGAATTGGAGAGAGTGAAACCTTGACTGTAACTACTATGGACACCACCAGCCATAACTTTACTTGGGAGATTGATACATTAGGCATTTATGGTAGTTATTTAAATGACGTTTGGATTGTAGATGAAAATAATATTTGGGTGGTTGGTTTGATTGTTTTACCTGATCCCGATTCTAGCCATAATGGAACGGGTAGAGAAAACTATAATGCTGCACATTGGGATGGCAATGAATGGGAATTCATAAAAGTAATGCCACCGGGAGGGTATGTTACTCCTGTTCGTTGCATCTACTATTTTAATGATAATGATATTTGGTTCGGGAAAGGTGGATTACCGATACATTGGGATGGTGAAGAATTTTTTCAATATCATCCTGGTAATAGTTCACATCCTGGTCAACCATCCATTGAGGCGATTTGGGGCACATCATCTAATAACATATACTTTGTGGGTCATGATGGAAGTATTGTTTATTACAACGGTGTCGAGTTTCAGGAAATGGAAAGTGGGACGGATATTAAACTCAAGAATATATCAGGGTCACCAAATGGTGACAATATTTATGTTACGGGTTTTAACGATTCAGACGAATGGGGTGGATATTCTATAGCTTTATCTTACAAGGGCGAATGGAATACCTTACGCGAAGAAAACCATTTCTACCCCACATATGGATCAGATGAGTTTGGGTTAATATCAAGTGTCTGGTGTACTGCTGATACCGCCTATTTTATGACCTATTCAGGTTTAAGGACTTATAGTATAATAACAAATGAAGAAAGGCTGAAAATAAATAGGTATTCAATGGGTGCTTCTGATAGGCACATAATAAAATTTTCTGGAAACAGTTTAAATGATATAATTTTTGTTGGGTCGTTTGGGCACCTCATACATTTTAATGGTTTTTCCTGGAGACAAATGTTTGGTTTAAATAATCAATACCCAAATGGGCAATTATCCATTTGGGGAATGGACTACAATGAAAATTTAGTGGTGGCTGTAGGAGACTTGTTCAATTATGAAAAAGCTGTAATTGTAATAGGAAAAAGAGAGTAATTATGGAGGTTTATACTAGGAAATACTTACTATGGGTTTTAATAATAAATTTCATTTATTCTCAAGAGATAAACAGATGTTCAACGGATGAATATTATGAACAATTGATACTCGAAAATCCAAATCTTTTAGAGAGACAATCAGAATTTGAGAATAGGATTTTAAATTATAACCAGAGAAATGATTCCAATAGAAGCAACGATATCTTAACAATCCCTGTTGTAGTTCATGTTTTATATAACACGAATGATGAGAATATAACGGATGAACAAATATTTAGTCAAATTGAAGTATTAAATGAAGATTTCAGGCGACAAAACGAAGACGCTAACAATACTCGAGAAGAGTTTATCGATGTAGCAACGGACACTAAAATAGAATTTAGACTTGCGGTAGTTGACCCATACGGGCAAGAAACAAATGGTAAGAAATCGTTTACCAAATCACAAAAAATAATTTTATTAAAATGAGTTTAAAGGAGATATTATGAAAAATTTACCCTATGACATTAAAGGGTTTGACCATTGCGAACTTTATGTGAGCAATGCCAAGCAAACCGCACATTATTACCGCACCACCATGGGTTTTCAACCCATTGCTTATCGTGGATTGGAAACTGGAAATCGAGATAGCGTGAGTTATGTTCTTAATCAAGATCGAATCAATTTAGTGATTACATCACCCTTGGAAAAGAACACAAAGATTGGCGCTCATATTGATCGCCATGGCGATGGCATGAAAGATGTGGCATTCACAGTGGATGATTCTGAAATGGCCTGGAAAACATCTCTTGATCGCGGTGCAAAAAGTGCAATGGAGCCAAAAGAAATCAAAGATGAGAACGGCGAAGCGGTGGTGTCTGCCATTAAAACTTTTGGCGATACGATCCATACGTTTGTAGAGCGAAAAAATTACAAAGGCACCTTCCTCCCGGGGTTTGAAACCAATGACCTTGGACTCACATCTGAATCCATGGGACTTGTACATATTGATCATGTGGTTGGGAATCAACCCGACGGCGAAATGCAATCTGTCTGTAATTTTTATGAACATGTATTTGGCTGGCATCGCTTCTGGACTGTAGATGACAATGATATTTCTACAAAATATTCAGCATTGCGCTCCATCGTCATGGCCAATAATAATGAAATTATAAAAATGCCCATTAACGAGCCGGCAGATGGTCTCCGAAAATCCCAGATTCAGGAATATATTGACTATTATGAAACGGGCGGTGTTCAGCATCTTGCTCTCTCCACACGAGATATTATTTCAACAGTTAAAACCATGCGTGCAAATGGTGTAGATTTCCTACCCACACCTAGATCCTACTACGCCACCTTGACCGATTGGATTGGACCAATTGATGAAGATATAGAAACACTGGCAGAATTGGGGATTTTGGTAGATGTGGATGAAAATGGATATATGCTTCAAATATTCACACAACCTTTGCAAGATCGCCCCACCTTATTCTTTGAAGTGATTCAGAGAAAAGGGTCCAATAGTTTTGGAAAAGGAAACTTTAAAGCATTATTTGAATCCATTGAACGCGAACAAGATAAACGAGGAAATCTGTAAATGAAATTTGCGACTTATATGTTGGATGGTGCTGCTCATTCGCGATTTGGATTTAAAAAAGACAAATACATTATTGATGTAATTCGTGCCTCAATTTGGGCAAACGAAACAAAAGGAGATTCCAGTTTTTTTGAAATCCCTACATCCCTAAAAGGAGCTCTTGAAAATTGGGACGCAAATCTCTCCAAATTAAAAGAATTATACGCACTCTTACCCGAAATAAATATCCACTCTCACTCTGGAGGAGGGAACCCCATTGCACTCTTGGAAAAAGATATTCAACTTCTGGCACCCGTTCCCAACCCACAATCATTTCGTGACTTTTATGCGTTTGAACAGCACGTTCGCGCCGCACGAAAACTCCGAGGACTAGAAATACATCCTGATTGGTTCAAAATTCCTGTTTTCTATTTTTCAAACCCTTCAGCGCTTTATGGCCATGGCGAGGATATTCCGTATCCAAAAGGAACTGAAGAGTTAGATTTTGAATTAGAATTCGCTATCATTATCGCCAATGGCGGTTCTGACATTGCACAGAAAGATGCTCATAAATATATTGCTGGTTATACCATTTGCAATGATTGGTCAGCACGAGATTTACAACGAGAAGAAATGGCCATGAGCCTCGGTCCAGCAAAAGGAAAAGATTTTGCAAACAGCTTTGGTCCCTACATGGTAACGCCAGACGAACTGGAAGATGCTTGGGATGATGATAGGAAACTTCACCTTCGTATGACTTGTCATGTAAATGGCGAACTCATTTCTGATGGCAATACAAATGACCTCTATCATCCATTTACAAAAATGATTGAACGAGCATCAATGAATGCCAAACTGCTTCCTGGTGATATTCTAGGTTCCGGAACGGTTGGCACTGGTTGTATTCTTGAATTACGCCCTGAAAATGTAGATGGATGGATTAAAAAAGGTGATACCGTTAAAATGGAAATCGAAAGGCTTGGAATATTGGAGAATCAAATTGTCTGATATAGAATCCCATAATGAGATGACCGAATTTTATCTCGGCGTTGATGCATTTAATAAAGGAAATTTTCCGGATGCTCATCATATTTGGGAACATAGTTGGATGAGAATTGGGAAATCCAATAATCGAACATATCTAAAACCATTTATTATGTTATCTGTCTCCTATCAAAATTATGAATTAGGAAAAGTATCTGGCGGTGATTATTTAATAAAACGTGCCCTAGAACGACTAAAAGAGAATCAAAATTCAATCAAAAAATATATTGATGTAAATTCACTAATTCATCAAATACAAAAAGTTATAAAAAATGAAAAATTATTGAATCGTTTTAATAATATTCAAATAAATGGAGTAAAAAACTCGTAATGCCTTTTTACCAAAAACGGGGGAAAACCCCAAACAAACGCCATATCCAATTCCGGGATAATTCCGGAAACCTTTACTGGGAGGAACTCATCAGCCGGGAAGGATTTAATCACATGTATTCCAATGTGTACCACATTCATCCGCCCACGGGTGTTGAAGCTGTTGGTGAATTGAAAAAAATCAATTTGGAATCCGCAGACCAAACCCATCGTCATCATCATATTCGCACAGCTAATATCAATTCAAACGGTGATGCAATTTCATCCCGAATTCCACTTTTCTACAATTCTGATTTGGTGATATCTAAAGCTCATGTAACCAAATCCATGCAAACTTTATATCGGAATGGGAATGCTGACGAAGTCCTGTTTATCCATACGGGGTCAGGAATATTCAAATCCAATTTTGGAAATATGAACTTAACTCCTGGCGATTATCTCGTAATTCCACGAGGCGTTATTTGGCAAATTGAAGTCACAAAAAGCTTGCGAATTTTGGTTACAGAATCTTCCGCCTCCGTCGAAACACCGGATCGTTACAGGAATAAATTTGGTCAACTTTTGGAACATTCACCTTTCTCTGAACGAGATTTTCGCACACCAGAATTTGTTGGACCTGTAGCAGACGTTTCTATTGAAGTAGAGGTAAAACTCCACCATGGCATCCAAACTTATGGCTATCAACACCATCCTTTTGATATTGTGGGTTGGGATGGCTATTATTTCCCGTGGATATTCAATATTAACGATTTTATGCCTATCACAGGAAAAGTTCATTTACCTCCGCCTATTCATCAAACATTTCAAGCGCACGGCTTTGTGATCTGTTCCTTTGTACCAAGATTGTTCGATTATCATGATGAATCTGTTCCGGCGCCATATGCTCATAGCAATGTAGATTCGGATGAAGTTTTATATTATGTGAAAGGAAATTTTATGAGCCGAAAAGGGATTGATGAAGAATCCATTTCGTATCATCCTATGGGATTGCCTCATGGCCCACAACCGGGAAAAATTGAAAAATCACTGGGTGTTAATGAAACCAACGAATTAGCCGTCATGATTGATACATTTAAACCGCTGAATATGACGGAAGCAGCGTTGAATGTAGATGATGAAGATTATCCTTACTCTTGGATTGAATCATGATTATAGATCCAAAACAACAATCTCATACCAATAATTATAAATTAATGATAGGGTCCATTGTACCAAGGCCCATTGCTTTTGTATCCACTCGTTCTAAAAATGGAAAAAACAATGTAGCTCCTTTCTCATTTTTTAATGGCGTTTGCTCAAATCCACCTACCATAATGTTTGCGCCTGCACGGCGAGGGTGGGACGGCCACGAAAAAGACACGTTGATTAATATCCGTGATACCAAAGAATTTGTGGTAAATATTGTTTCCGAACCTTTTGCGGAGAAAATGGTACACTGTTCCACAGATTTTGATTCGGATGTGGATGAATTTGAAATGGCCGGACTTACACCAATTGCATCTCAAAAGATTGCCCCGCCACGCGTGGGAGAATCCAAAGTCAGTTTTGAATGTAAACTTAATCAAATCGTTGAAATTGGTGATGGTACCGCCGGAAGTGGCTTTATTGTCATTGGCACTATCATCTTATTTCATATTGATGATGAAGTATATGAAAATGGAAGAATCAATTTGGATGCGCTACAACCAATAGGTCGAATTGCAGGAAATGGTTATGCCCGGACTACCGATACTTTTGATATTATTCGGAAAATAAAACCGGATGAAAAATAGTCATACCAAAATTATCAAACTGTACGTTTGCTAAAAGAAATGGAAATCAACTTTCTTTATATACCTTCTAAAACATAAAATATATTATTTAATTTTCAGGAATGAATTCAACTATAAAAAAACGAATCTACCAAGCTCAATGTATTGGAAATGTGGAACCCATCGAATACATGATTCCATACCCGAGTACCCGATCACTTATTGAAGGGCAGAATATTAAATTTGCTGAACAAGTCATTTTTGAAAACCCAAAAATCACCAATTTAAAATTTTATGAATTAATCCAGAAAACAGCCCATTGGTTGGACAGTTTAGGATTGAAACACAAAGAAAGAATTATTATATCTGAATTGGATTTTCCCCAAACAGAAATACTACTTTTTGGCATTTGGCATTTGGGTGCAATTGCAATAATCTCAGCAAAAGAATCTATAAAATCTGTAAAAACAATTTGTGAATCAGATTTGGCTATTGAATCGGGAATAGATTTATTTGATGTAATTAAGAATTTCCCAACCCATTTTGAACCAAAATACAAACCATTGTTAGATGATGAAGCATTGATCACTTTTGAAAAGGGCGTTGGAATTAAACTCTCTCATTATAATTTACTGGTGAATACCAATAGTGTTCAAAAAGCTATCAAGCTAAAAAGCAGAACCCGGTTTGCGTGTGATCTAAAGCCAATGTCATCTGCTTGGGCAGTATTAAAAGCAATCCTACCCATTTATTGTGGATGTATTTATGATGAAGAAAATCCCGAAATCACTATTGGAAAATCAAAGTCAGATTTTATAGTTAGAAAAGATTTAGAAAACTTGAAAAATTTCAAAAATAATGAATTAGCTATTTGCCCTGAAAATTCAGCAGTTTTATCCAAAGGGCGTGAAGTGCTTCATCTCACAGAACTCCATATCAATAAAGAAAGTTTAGAAATCCATGGGCATTCTGTCATGATGGGATATCATAATTCCAGTGAAAATGAGCGCGTCTTCAAAAATAACGCCATGGTTATAGATTATACAAAATAGTTTTTTTGTTTTAAATAAATAATAATAAAACTACGGTTCAAGTAAATATATTTATAATAAGATGATTGTGTCTTGTTATATTCTGCCCTTCATGATACGTTCAATGCTATACATACTTACCTTTAAAATTATTCTTACATCATTTATTTTGGCGGAAGAAAGTTTCCCTTCTTCAGAAACACAAATTTCCATCATACAAGATGAAGGGACAGCCATTTCATCCATTAACTTTTATCGAATGGAAAATTTTAACAAAACTATATTCTTCCGAATAATGGATAATGGGTGGAATAACCGTAATGAATTTCGAGTAACGCAATTAACGGGTGGGGGTGTATGGTCACCTTTTGAAAATAAAAGATTACTGCAAATCCAATTAGGCGGGACGGTGGATGCAATCAAAGATTCACTCAAGACGAACTTAACATACATGAGCCGTGCAACATACCGGCCTAAAAAAGGATATTGGTTTCGCATTGGTTTTGAATCTTTCAATGGACACACGTTAAACCATGCCCAGAAAATGGAAAAAGAGTTAACAAATTCTTTCTATGGTGCCTGGAAGCTCGATATGTACAAGTTTGGTTTTATTGGACTTGGGGGAAATCGGCAAGACCGATCTAACTCTGGATCATTCATAGGTGGTGGAGCAATGATTGGCGGTCCATTTAATACATTTGCATTCATGGGAAAAATAAGGGGAGCAACCTTCGAGCAAGATATTAATACGACTGCTTTTGGTCGTTGGGCATCCTGGGAAGCAGATGAAATCCCAAGCGGTATTTTTATTCAAAGAGAAAAGAAAAATTATAAGTTCCAAATAGGCGGACTTTTTATTGGTAAGAAAAACTTATTTATTCGGCCAGCAGTTCTTGGAATGACTCATGGTATGTTTATTGGAAGTATTGCTTTAAGAGAAAATGCAGAGTTGCGGCAAAAACAACTTATGTCTATAACAGATGATCATCGATATGCGAATATTTCTTTAATGTATGTTGCTTTAGATCAAAAGATTTTAATAATACCGTCTCAAATGAATACGGTTGGATTTCGTACTGCTCGAGCCATTACGCAATGGATTGATTTTGATTCTTATTCGATAAGCTCTCCAACCCTAGGTATTTATATTACTGAAGAAACAGCCCCAGTATTTAATCCGATGACATTTTCTTTTGATGATACACACGAAAGTTATTCATCTATCCATGTGGGCGTAACAATTGCAAATAAAATAATTTTGGGACTGCTTCATTCTCCCGAACGGGATGAATGGACACTTGCAGTCTCATTTGTCAAATTTTAATTCATAAAAATTATTTATATATCTGCCAATACTTCTCCAGCATGCTCTTTCACTTTTACTTTTTCATAAGCCTTTTCAATCATCCCGTTTTCGTCAATCAAATATGAATAACGAAAAACACCTTCATATTCTCGACCCATAAATTTCTTTTTACCCCATGCTTCATAAGCCAGAATAGTTGATTTATCAGTGTCAGACAGAAGTTGATATTGAAATTCTTGTTTGTCAGCAAAATTCTTCTGTCGCTTTACCGAATCAGCACTCATGCCAAGAATAACTGTATTCTTATTTTTAAAATTTTGAAACTCATCCCGGAGCTTCTGGCCTTCAACCATTCAGCCAGGTGTACTGGCTTTTGGATAAAACCAAAGTAATACTTTTTGTCCTTCAAAATCGCTCAGACTCACAGAATTCCCATCCTGGTCTTCCAGGGTAAATCCTGGTGCTATTGTTCCTTCTTTTAACATAACGTCTCCTTTGATTTATAAAGCGTTATTTTAATAATCTCAGTAATAGTGTATTGATCTTATCAAAATAATCGATTTAATTCATTTCCACTTCTGACCATTTAATACGGTCATCATTTGAGTTTAACATATCAAATACAGCTGAAATACCTTCTTTTTGTCCTTTCCAAACTAAAGTGTCTTTAGCTGTTTGAAAATTCACCCATTTGAATTCACAATGTTCTTCAGAAAGTGTTACATCATCCCGATCTACTTCAATGCCAAAAACCGGAACAAGATTTATTCTATCCCCATAGGTCTCATAAAATTTACTTACATGGTCTGCCACAAACATATTAACTGGATCAAAACCCGTTTCTTCTTTTAATTCCCGAATTGAAGCTTCTGATGCAGTTTCTCCTTCTTCAATTTTCCCGGCAACTCCTTGCCATAAATGTTCATATATTTTAGTTTTGGCTCTTTTCATGAGCAAAAATTTCAATCCATCATTTGTATGTCGAAAAATATATGCATCAATGACTCTAACTAAAATATCGGTCAAAACATTCCCTTTTGAGTTGCCATTTCAGCTAATAACGATTGAGACCAAACATCAAAATTCCCTTCATTAATTTTTTCGCGCATCTGCTTCATCAAATCCAAATAATAGGCCAAATTCAATGTAGAAGCAATTCGAAGACCCAATACTTCATTAATATTAAAAAGGTGTCTAACATAGGATTTTGAAAAAATATTCCCCCATTCGTGTGAGCTATTGGCATCAATGGGTGAGAAATCATGTTTGAATTTTTCATTTTTAATATTCATGACGCCTTCCGATGTGAAAATATGCCCATTTCGTCCATTCCGAGTTGGCATAACGCAATCAAACATATCCACACCTCTGCGAACAGATTTAACTAAGTCTGATGGCTTTCCAACACCCATAAGATAACGTGGCTGATCTTTAGGCAAAACAGTATCACAGAATTCAACTGTATCCATCATTGCATTCTTTTCTTCGCCCACTGCTAATCCACCAATAGCCATACCGCAAGTTGAATATTGAATTAATTCTTCTGCGCTTTTTCGTCGTAATTCATGATTCACGGATCCTTGAATAATTGGAAATACAGTTTGCTTATAATTATAAAGCTCAGGATTTTTTTTCAACCAGTCATTGCATCGTTTCATCCATCGACTTGTTTGTTCTACAGCATTAATTACTGTACTCTTATCTGAATCACCCGGTGGACATACATCAAATGCCATTATAATATCGGCGCCCAAATTTCGTTGAATCTCCATAGAAAATTCTGGAGTAAACATGTGGCGACTGCCGTCCAAATGAGATTGAAAATTTACACCTTCATCTGTAATCTTATTCAATTTTGCTAAGGAAAAAACCTGAAATCCGCCACTGTCTGTCAAGATAGGTTTATTCCAAGAATTAAACTTATGGAGGCCCCCTGCTTCATTTATTACATCAATCCCAGGGCGCAAATAAAGATGATAAGTATTCCCAAGAATAATTTGGGACCCAAAATCTTTCAATTCTTTCGGGGCAATCGTTTTGACAGCACCCACTGTACCTACAGGCATAAATATGGGTGTTTCAATTTCACCATGATCCGTTTTTAAAATACCCGTACGAGCTGATGTATTGGGGTCAGAGTTTTGGAGTGTGAATTTCATATCTTATTATTCTCTGAATCTATTGAAGCGCACGCTTCCACAAACTCAATAATTGGATTATTTTAAAACAATACCTTAAAAGCATCTTTAACAAATTTTACCGGATAAAGCTCAATATTTATATTTTTCACTTTTTCATTTACGCTAGCAATTGGGACAACTGCTTTCTTAAATCCTAAAGTCGCGGCTTCCACTAAACGCTGTTCAAGTCGATTGATAGATCGAACTTCTCCCGCCAAACCGACTTCACCTAACAAAACTATATTTTCGCCCATAGTTTTATCCATTGTGCTCGATGCGATTGAACATAGAATAGATAAATCTGCCGCCGGATCGTCCACTCGGAGACCGCCCACTAAATTGACAAATACATCCTTTGTTCCCATAGCAAGTCCAATTCGCTTTTCTAAAACGGCAATTAACATCCCCAGTCTTTTTACATCAAAACCATTTACATTTCGTTGAGGAGTCCCATAATTTGCATTGGAAACTAAGGCTTGAACTTCCACTAAGATTGGACGAGTCCCCTCTAAAGATGGGAAAATACTTGTGCCTGCAATTTCCACGCTCCGTTCCGCTAAAAACATTTCGGAAGGATTAGCAACTTCATGAAGACCATTTCCATCCATGGTGAAAATACCAACTTCGTGAGTTGCGCCAAATCGGTTCTTTGCTGCTCTTAAAATTCGATGGTCATATCGATCGTCACCTTCCATATATAAAACAGTATCCACCATATGTTCCAACATTTTAGGGCCTGCAATAGCCCCATCTTTTGTTACATGGCCTACAATTAAAATGGATACATTTTTTTGTTTAGATACTTCAAGCAATCGCTGGCCACAATCACGGATTTGACTTGGCGAACCAGGTAATGAATCCAACCCAGAATTCATGACGGTTTGTATTGAATCAATAACCACTAGTTCTGGCTTAATTCGTTCTATGTGAGCAATAATACCGTCTAATTCATTCTCACCAGATAAAAATAAATTTTCAGGTTTTACCTTAAGTCGCTGAGCTCTAAGCGCCACCTGCTCTTCACTTTCCTCAGCAGAAATGTATAGCGCTTTTCTATTAATTCCTGAACAAATTTGAAGCGCTAAAGTGGATTTTCCAACCCCTGGACTACCGCCTAATAAGATGAGAGACCCTGATAAGAGCCCACCGCCAAAAACACGATCTGCTTCTTTCAATCCTGTTGAGATTCGAATTCCAGAATCTGACGTTAAAACATCCGTTAATGATTTGGTTTCTCTGGGTTCATATCTTCGGCCACTTTTTTTAGTTGAGACTTTAAATTCAGAGAGTGTTCCCCATTCTTTGCAGCTGGGACATTGACCATTCCATTTTGCAAAATCATCTCCACATGCGGAACATAAATATGCTATTTTTGTTTTTGATTTAGCCATGATATAATAAAAATTATAAACCGAAAACTTGAATCGGTATTTAGAATTAAAGTAAGATTTACCAATCGGGTCCTAATGAAAAATACCACTGCGGTTTTGAGTATCCATAATCATTTTTATCCCAAGCCGCTTCAATCCTTAATAGAAAGTATCCTAAATTAATTTTAGTACCGAGTCCCACTGTAGTTACCAAAGGTGAAAAATCTCCGGTATTATTTGTTCCATATCGTTTGGGCCATCGAGTCGTATTGAATTCAGATGATTCATCCCATGCGGCACCCACATCCATAAAAGCATGACCTCGAATATTTCCAAAGATCATTTTTAGTGGAAAACCCAATGCAAGATAATTTATAAAAGGAAACCGGACTTCCATATTTATAAGCGTTGTATTTGTTCCAAACCGCTCTGCAAATCGTGCGCCGCGAAGTGGAAAAGCATATTCAGTAAAATAAATATCGTGAATCAAAGATGCATTGGATGTATCTAAAAGAACTTCTCGAAATGGACTATCATCTATTTCGCCATTCGTTTCACCGCCACCGCCCAGCAAAAACGGAATGCCTCCCATAAAAAACTTCTGTTTATTAACACCCATACTTTTTCCAAAAAAACCTCGAATTGCTACGGTATAATCTTTTCCAAATCTCCAATACTTTCGGGCATCAGTTTTAAAGGTTTGGAATTTTAGGTTGGTTGAACCGTAGCCAGGGCTAATCGTCATAGATGTATTTTGACGAAACCCATCAATCGGCCCTGTAAATCCAAAAACAGAGTTATCATAAACCCAACTCATAGTTGGTAAAATAGTTGAATAGTTTGAAGAATATGTTTCTTCATATTTTATTTGATTATAATCATCATACCGTTGCTCTAAAATCGAATAATTGATATTATGCCATGATAAGCCAAAATCTAACCTCTGGAAACGACTGAAAGGATACGTAACAAATCCTTGAAGTCCATAATGACGTAATCGACCAATCGAATAATATCCAACATTAAAAAAATCTGCATTTTGAAATGCAACAAAATGATAATCCATCTTATTTTTTAAAAAACCATAATAAAAGAAATAGTCACTATTCTCGAGCGTTAGAACCATCTCTGTCCCGAAAGCAATCTGATGATCTCCCAAAATATCACTAAAAGAAAAATAGGTCATTCCACTGGTACCAAATACATTACTTATTTGAAGGTTACCGCTGATAATATCCAGCGTAAAGCGCGTTTTGTATGATTTTGGTATATAGTGTCCATCCGCTTTAGAAGAATCCACTGAAACAAGTTCTGCATCTGGTTGCTCTTTCATTGCTGAATTAAAACGCTCGTAACCTCTGGCAAATACCCAATCTGAATATCCTTCAGAAAAACCTTTTCCTTGCTGGGATGATTTATGTTTCCGGAGATCCGTAATTTTTTCATCATCCGTTTTTCGAGACATTTCATATTGAGTGGGTTCTACCTCTTTTTTTGGCAGTTTCAATGGATTAACTAAGCTATATAAGTCCCATCCAATTCCAGCATATCCGGCAAAAATAAGAATATCATCATCACGGGATAAGGTGGGTTGCTGAAGCCCTGTAAGAACATTGCTTATTGCGTAAGGCTTTATTAAATCATTTTGAGTGCCTGAGTTCGGATCAAATTCTGATTCAAGTGGGTGAATATATAAATTCCAAACTCCATTTCTGTCTGCTGTATAAAATAATGAATTTTTAGTATTTGCCCAAATTGGGTGTGATTCATTAAAATCAGTTTCAGTGATTCTTGTAATATTTCCAGATGCTACATTGACTGTATAAATATCTGTCTGACGATAATTGTGGTTAAACATCGTTCCATCAAAATCGCCATTTATATAATCTCCTCGATCAGAGACAAATACAATTTCAGTTCCTTGTGAATTCCAAGATGGATAAGAATCGGTAAAAATATCATCAGTAATTTTTTTATGAGTTCCATCACTCATATTATAAATATAAATATCACTAGAATTGCCAACCTGTCCAACAAAAGCAATCTCTTTTCCTACTGGATTCCAAGCAGCAGAAAACACACCATCCATTTCTAATTCAATTTTTTGACTTTTTTTTGTTTTAACATCAATAATATGTAGCACATCGCCTTTCCCGGCCTTGGCTGCGACAACAATACTTTTACTATCCGGTGACCAAGAAAGACCCGGCTGAAGCCATTTCAATTCTTCAAAATCTACTGATCGATTCCCCTTGACTAATTTCTGGATAAGCTTCCCAGTCATTGCATCTAAAATATGAATATCAAAATATCCCGTTTGATCCGATAATACTGCTACCATACTTCCATCTGGGGAAATCCCCGGACTTACATTATAAAAATTTCGATCTTTTTTATGGTTGGTTAATTTCTCGGACATATCTTCCAGCGGATCGCGATCTTTTACATCAGCCCAATATTCTTTTTTTAAATATTTATGCCATTGAGTTGTAAGGTCGTCATAATTCACACCTAATGCTTTTTCATACCCTCGTTCGGCATTCTGTGTCATTTTCATATATCGAAATACATCCCCAATTTTCTCTCGACCGTATTTCTCTGCAATAAACCGCCATAAAGATTGTCCACCTTTATACGCCATAAAATAATTCAATTCTTTTACAGATGGCATTCGTTCATGAATGGCGATATCTCGTAAAACCATGTCGGCTTTAGTATCCCAATTTGAACTTAAAAATTCTGCCAATCCCTCGTTTGACCAAATAGGAACTCGAATTTTTGACCGGCTAGAAACAATATTTTGCATACTACCACCATACACCATATCATTTATCATAGCATGCACAAGTTCATGATGAATTACATGTCGGAATTGTTCATAATTCCCTTCAAATGGAAACACTACCCTATTTTTAAATAATTCTGTTACACCTCCAATCCCTTCTCTCATATAGGTTCCCACAACATTAGTTTGCTGGAATTCATTGTGAGAATTATAAACCATGATAGATACGCGACGCTTTAAATCCCAGCGAAGATGGAGTGAAATTTGCTCATAGGATTCTTCCGCAACATCTGCTGAAAATTCGGCCAGAGCTTGTTCACCCCCATAATAATAAATATCAAAATGGGGCGTCTGGATAAATTTCCAGTCATAGTCCCTATATTGAACTTTATTTTGCCCAAAAGATTGAGCATTTAAAAGCGCAACAAGAAATAGTGTAATTGTAAAAAGGAGTCTCATACGTCTTAACTCTACGTCACTGTATGACGAGAGTTCCCTAATGTTAGGCAGGATTATAGAGGGAAGTCAATACTTCCTCTAAAGCATTTTTCTTGTCGCTCTTTGCTTGCTACAAGATATTGTCACAAGTAAGTTTTACCCGTCATGAAGACGCCCCTCTATTTTATTTCCGATATTCACTTAAAACTTCGAACCTCATCTGAAGAAAAATCTCGACGAGAAAGTTTGTTTCGTTTATTGGATCAAATTCGTAAAACAGGTGGAACATGCTTTTTTGTAGGCGATCTTTTTGATTTTTATTTTGAATATCCTCATTTAATTCCCAAAGCATATACTGATTTTTATCAAAAAGCTGCAGAAATGAAAAAAGATGGAGTTGAGCTTCACATGCTATTGGGAAACCATGATTATTGGGTTCAAGAGTTTCTCACAGATGAATTAATGGACCATGTTTATTTTAATGATACAACATTTGAAGTAAACGGAAAAAAGTTTTACATTAGCCATGGCGATGGGCTACTAAGTTGGGATCATGGATATCGACTATTAAAAAAGGTAATTCGTTCACCTCTTTTTATTTGGCTTTTTCGTTGGATTCATCCAACCATCGCATATAAAATTGCAAATGCAATATCTCGGAGCGGCAGACATGATACTCATTCAGAAAATTTTAATGAAGATGTACGAATCGAAATACAAGATGTGGCAAAAAAACATTTTGATCATGGCTTTGATTTCATGATTTGCGGACATTATCATTTAGGTGAGATGTTTGATGTAAATGGAGGAAAACTCGCTATTTTGGGCGATTGGTTTAATCTTCCATCCTATGCAGTCTTTGATGGCATCAATTTGAAACTCCATTTTTGGGAACACAATGCGTAAACTTATTTTAATTTTTCTCTCATCTCTTTTTCTATTTCAAGGTTGTTCTACTATCAAGGGACTTTTTGGAAAAAAATCAATTGGAGATCCAAATGACCCCGATTTTCTGAACAATATACACACATTAAAAAGTGCATATCGGGATGGAGATATTTTGGCATTAGATGAATTGATTCAAATTTATGAAGATCCAAATCAAAATATTAAAGCTCGAATCGTTGCGGGAAGAACCTTGGCAGAAACACAACATCCTACCGCATTGAATTCTATTGCCAAAATGGTGGGAACAACCACAGCCGTAGATTTTACATTCTTAAATGAATCTATAAATATGCTTGGCCTATTTGATGAAAATCCCAAAGCGGCAGAATCATTAGTAAGTGCCATGCACAAACTAGAAGACCGAACCAATAGTATTCATATTTCCTTAGTGAAAAACTTAAATCGAGTTCGTACAACCGATCAAATTCTAGCATTATTGGACCTTTATGAAGTTGCAAAAAGCAATATGTCCCGGACAGAACTTTTATTGACGGAAACACTTGGTGCATTAGGAAACCATCAAGTCGTTCCAATTTTAACCATGATTGCTAAAGATCCAAAAATCAAAATTGGTATTCGAAATCAAGCTGTAGAGATTCTTGGGAAAAAGGACCCGAATGAGGTAGCCAAAGCATTTGCAGAATTATTAGGCGACCCAAATACAAATCTTGAAGTTCGAGAATTCGCATTGAATACAATGAAGGGCGTTAAAGAAGAAAATCTAGTTCTAGCATTGTTAAATACATACAATGCTGGAAAGACTCAATATTATAGTCTCTTAAATACAATGTTAGATGCATTAGGTGAATTCGACGACCCTGAAGTGAAAAAAGCAGTCATTGCAATTGCTCAAAGCGATGACTATCCTGTTGATATACGAAAAAAAGCAATTAATAATCTTCCATCATTTAAAGATCCAACTGTTTTGGATGGGCTCCTTCCTCTTCTCGAAAAAAAAGAAAATTATATATTTTATGATAATATTATCAATATAACTTATGAATTGGGTGAAGAAAAAAAGAATGCAGAATCAGTTCGAAGAATGGCATTTAAGGCACATTTTACAAAGAGGGAATATGAATAAACTACTTTCATTCAGCCTTCTTTTTAGTCTTCTTTTCGCCAAGGATTCATTTAACATAACAGGTGTTGTCATAAATAGCCAGGGCGATGGAATTAAAAAAGCAAACCTGATTCTAACTAACCCTGATGGGGATGAAATAAAGGAAACTAAATCCAAAGGAAAGGGGAAGTTCAAATTTAAAAAAATTGAACCTGGAGATTATATTTTATCAGGATATATTGAAAGTGATGAAAAAGGTAAAATTAATTTTACCATCATTGATGAAGATATTGAATTAGAGCTAATTCTTTTATCTCAATCTGATAATCCTTCTATACCAGGCTCAATTCAAAAAGATATTCCTAAAATTGCAATAGACAATTTTCAAAAGGCACCCAAAAAGAAAAAAACACTGCCTATATTAATTCCCCAACAAAAAGAACAAACAGAAAAAACTTTATTGAAATTTGAAAAAACATTTTTTGAATATGATGCAAATTTAAAAGCTCTCAAAACTGAAATTGATTCATTGAAAAGCGTTGTTAAGGGATACCAAAAAAATCAATCAATGCCTAATGTCAGTCATGAAATTCTCGATTTAATTCCGGCACCTATTTATCAGCATCGAATTGAACTCCAGAATGGGACAGTTGTGAGTGGTGACATTATTGAAGAATCCGATTCGTCTCTTGTTATTAAAACACAAATTGGAACTTTAGTTTTGAAGAAAGAGATGGTTGTACGAATGGATGAATTTCATCTGCCTGCTCCTAAAGTAATATTCCTAGGCGAGCCATTTATAGACTACTATCCAGACCGACAAATCTTTTCGGGCCAAGTTAAAAATGAAGGTGAAATCAGAGCTGACTTTGTTCGAGTCTTATCCAGCCTTTTTGACCAAACAACTCAAATCTCCGGAATGGATTCTACTTTTGTGAAAGGAACACGAATTGTTTATAAGACAAATGTTGTTTCGGATACCGCACTAAAGCCCGGGCAAATTGCAAACTACGAACTTACAGTTCCTATTCTCAAAGGGAAAAAAGTTCAATATCACACCATGGATATTCACTGGAACCAAACACGATAATTCATGAGTTAAATCCTAACCCCATTAATTCATCAGCCACGAAGGTCGCCAAGTTTCACGAAGAAAAAAGATAAAATGTTGACAAAAATAAAATTACAAAGTATGGATACATCATTCATTGTATCTCCTTTGTTATCAGTCTTTTGTGTTTTTTGTGTGCTTGCATCCCGTGTTTTTTGCGGGGCATTTTGTAGCGAATAATCCAGGCTAATAGATATTAGTGAACAGGTAATTAATTTTTACATAATTAGTATTATCACTTTAATAAAATCAACTTTTGAATCTGAGAATCTCTCCCTGATTCCAGCCTGACAAAATAAATACCACTTGGATGTTCTGTAGCATTCCATTGGATTTCGCGAAGGCCAGACCTTGATATTTCATCCACCAATGTTTCAACAATTCGACCATTAATATCATAAATATAAAGAGAAGTTGCGTTGGTTGCCTTCGTAGAGTAACGAATCGTGGTCAATGGATTAAAAGGATTCGGGTAAGGGTTAAATAATTGAAAAGTGGATGGCGCAATTTCATTTTCATTATCCAATGTATTATTAACCGTAATGATAACAGTATCCGGGATGGATGTTAAGTCTCCATCCGACACAAGTAAGGTAAATAAATAATCTGTTCTATACTCTACAAGCGGGCTTGTAAATACGGGTGTTTCTGATGTTGTATTATTTAAAGTTATTTCTGGTGAAGAAGTCCAAATAAATGTTAAATCTGAATTCTCATTATCACTTGAGCCAGTTCCATCCAGTTCAACAATTTCATTTTCACCGACAGATTGATCACTTCCAGCATGAGCAACTGGTGGCGTATTTTCACTTTCATCATCAAATTCATGACTCCCTAAATTGCTCCATGTGTCTTGATTATAAACAATCCATTCTGAATTTTCAGTTGTCGTTCCAGCAGATACTTCCCAGCTAAGATTCCCTAATAAAGTTGATGATTTTCTAACAAGGGTATGATCTAAAGTTCCATTCAAAATTCCAGCAACATTCCATCCATCACCGGGGTCTCCATTCCAATCTCCCAACCAATCAATAATTGAATAATTTGATTCAATACCTTTTACAAGAGCATATCCATCATTACCATTGCTAAGGTATTGATGAGTCATATCGGCATGTGATAAAATAGACTGATTTGCATTTGGGTGAGCAATAATATAAATAGAATATGCTTCTATAATTGCATTCGTTGGAAAATCATTCCAATATTCATACTCTCCAATCGTTATAGGGGAATTCCCAACACTTGGAAAAGCATATAAGGATAAATCAACAGATTCATTGCTGGGATTAAAAATTTCTAAATATCTATTTTCTCCAGATCCTTCTCCATATTCACTAAAAAATAAATCCCTTGCCAATATTTCTGATATATAAATATTAACTGTGTCACCGGACGATGCACCTTCATTGTCTGTAACAATCAAATTAAAAGAAAGTGTTGTTGCAATTTCAGGAGCTGTGAATGAACTATATTCTCCATTATAAGTTGAAAGCGTTACAGGCTCACCACTGGTTTGTTCCCAATTATAAGAAACGATAGAGCCATCCACATCATAGCTTTCTGAACCATTTAAAATAACTGTTGAACCAAAAAGGACACTTTGATTTACACCAGCATTGGCTACAGGAAAAATATTTTGCCCGCTAGTCCCACATTCGGACCAAATACAATTTGCCCATTCTGGATGATCAATAAATGGGTTACGATTATTTTGAATATTATAAATAGCATTATTTCTATTTAATTCTTTTTGGCTCACTGGATCCGCTTCATGCCAATCTAATAACATTTCAACGGCCCAATCTTTTAAATCAGCACCATTCACCATGTCATTATTATCCCAACCGGAATCATCTGTATAATATCGGGTAGACATGTAAAAATAGTTTCGTGCAAAGTCTCCCTTGTAAGCATCGATAGGTTCAAAAACAGTTCCACTAAAGCCATAGGAATTCATCGATCCACGCTTGCTCCCATTTTGTGATGTCCAAGTTGCGCTGGACACTTCACCAAAGGCATAGTTGGAACGCATACCATTGACATATCCATCTGTTGGAACCAAATGAAATAAATCCGTATTCATAGGTGATCCATTATTAAACCAACTTTTTGGCCACGAATGTTCTCGATTATAACAATCACCTTCTCCGCCATAATTTCCACATTGATCTGAGCCAAATGTGTACTCATAAGGCGGCGTTCCACCGGGAACATCCGAATACATATCCCAAACTTTATTGTTTGATTTTTTATCCGTGGATTGAAAATGAGTCCAAAGAGATGAATAAGATTGACTGGAATGATTATCAATAATTAAATGGAGCGCTCCCCGTAAATCTTGCCCATCTAATCCATTGGCTGAATCATAATAACCCGACGGAACTTGTGCCAGTGACATGGAAATAAGTAAATAAAATAAGAATGAATGTTTCATATAAGATTATTGATAAATGTTAGATATTGAAGGTTTTAAAAAAAGTTAAACTGTATGATTACCGCTTCTCTAAAAAAAGAGTCAATTGGCGACTAGCCAATGAGAGTAAAACAGCAGCAACAACGTCTGCAATTGGTGGAACATTTGGGAATCCAAAATTCCATATAATGACAGCCACCAGCCATATTAAAAATACTTTCATTGTAAAATAAAATCAATCATCAAATTTTGTGCCTACAGGTTGGCGATAAGATTGAAATGGAATCATAAGTAAGTTTTTGAAATTGGAATGTTCTGATTGTTTCATGTGTGTATCAATCCCATATTTTAATTCCTGCATTTCTATGTTGCTTGTTGTAGAAAATAAATGATCCCAAATTGAGAAAATATTCCCATAATTTGAATCAGTCTGCGGAAGTGAAAAATGATGATGAACTTTATGAAAATGGGGCGTAACAAATATCCAAGATAGTGGTTTGTCCAATATTTTTGGAAACTGAATATTTGCGTGCGTCAGCGCTGCGAAAAAAGCAGAAATAGTTTGATAAAGCATAACTAATCCAAAAGATGCACCAGTGGCTAATACTGCCAATGTTGTAAATAGAAGTCGAAAAATATTTTCTCCGGGATGATGGCGAAGTCCGCTTGTTACATCAATATTCTGATCGGTGTGATGAATAATATGGAATCTCCACATCCATTTTACTCGATGTTCCAACCAATGAATAAACCATGCTCCCAGAAGGTCTAAAAGAGTTAACCCTAGAATGACATAAAGCCACAGTGGCAATGTAGTTATGTTTAAAAGTCCGAATTGGTTCGTCATATTAAAATCCACTGCAGCAACAATGAAGGAAGCACCAATCAAATTAATTAACAATGTAATAAGTGTAAAAGTAAGGTTTAACTTGGCATGTTGAATCTTTTTATACTCCATCCGAAAAAGTGGTACAATCGCTTCGAGAGACAAAAACAAAGCCAACCCGCTCACAAGAAAAACAGATCGAGTAGAAGATGGAACGGTCTCAAAAAATGTTAGGAATTCTTCCACTTTAATTAGACACAGTGCGCCAAAAGTTCAATAAAATAATCAAATTTATTGACCAGCCATTTTCACCATAATCGCATTCTGTGCATGCATGCGGTTTTCGGCTTCATCAAAAACAATGGAATAATCCGCTTCCATAACACCATCCGTTACTTCCCGTCCACGTTCTGCTGGCAAGCAGTGCATAAATAACGTTTCTTTTCCCGTATTATCCATAAGTGCTTCATTCACTTGGTATTCTGCAAATATTTTTTCACGTTCTTCAGCTTCTTCTTTTTGTCCCATGGATGCCCACACATCTGTATAAATCACATCAGCACCGTTGGCTGCAGATTTTGGATCATGGGATAATTCAAAAGTGGAAAATCCTGAATCTTCCACCATTTTGACTGTTTTTTTGTCAGGTTCAAACCCACTGGGTCCACAACACACAAAATGCATAGGGAATTTGCTGGCCAGTTGCAGCCAGGAATGAACAATATTATTTCCGTCACCCATATAGGTGATTTTCATATCATCCAAATTTCCGCGATGTTCCCAAACAGTTAGAATATCTGCCATTATTTGACAAGGATGGTTATAATCTGTGAGGCCATTTATTACTGGTGAATTAGAATATTCTGCTAATTCTAAAATATGAGAATGATCAAATAATCTCGCCATAATCATATCATTATACCGGGAAACAACACGAGAAATATCTTTAATGGCTTCCCGCTTTCCAACGCCAATATCGTTGGGACCAAGAAAAAGTGCATGACCGCCCATCCAAGTAAATCCAGTTTCAAATGAGATACGGGTTCTTGCCGATGGTTTCGCAAAAATCATGGCTAAAGATTGATCTTTAAAGGGTTTATATTCTTCCCGATTATGGAATTTGGTTTTGATTTCTTTCGCTAAATGAAGCATCTCCCACAGTTCATTTTTAGAAAAATCAGCGATATGTAAAAAATGGTTCGGCATTATTTTCTCTATTCTTTATTATTTTTTTTTAAAGTATATAACGGCTCAAATCTGGATCTTCAACAATATCTTTTAAAGATTCTTTCACGATTGTTGCTGTGATCTTTATTTTTTTATTGCCACGCTTTGGTTGTTCAAAAAGATGGTCTTCTAACAAGGTTGTCATGATAGTATGTAATCGTCTGGCACCAATATTTTCCATTTTACTATTTACATCTGATGCCAATTCTGCAATGGATTTTATGGCCGCTTCATTGAATTCTAAGTCAACGCCTTCTGCACTTAAAAGTGCTTTATATTGTTTTATTAATGCGGACTTTGGGTGTGTTAAAATTTTAACAAAATCTTCTTTTGTCAGTTTATCCAATTCAACACGAATTGGAAAACGACCTTGTAATTCTGGAATCATATCTGATGGCGTGCTCACATGAAATGCCCCTGCCGCAATAAATAAAATATGATCGGTGGCTATAACACCATATTTCGTACTTACATTACTTCCTTCTACAATGGGAAGCAAATCCCGTTGAACACCTTCTCGACTGACATCGGGTCCAAATCCACTATTTTCACCTACAACTTTATCAATTTCATCTAAAAAAATGATCCCATTATTCTCAGTGCGCTCTTTGGCTAAGCGAATTACTTCTTCTTGATCAATCAATTTTGAAGCTTCTAATTCTAATAAAACTTCACGAGCGTCTTCTACGGTCATTTTCTTCATCCGTTTTGACTTGGGAAGAGAACCTGAAATCATATCTTTTATATTTGTGCCAATATCTTCCATTCCCATAGGGCCAAAAACTTGCATACCAATTACGGGATCATCTGATATTTCAACTTCAATCATTTTATTTTCAAATTCACCTTTATCAAGTTTTTTGCGAATCTTGCTTCGAGTTCGCTCATGTCGATCTTTTAATTCTTTAGATATTTTTGGATCATTTTTGTGATCATCCGGAAATAAAATATCAATTATTCTTTCATTGGCAAGGTGCTCTGCTAATTCGATAACTTCTTCTTCTTTTTCTTTCTCAACAATAGATATTGCAGTATCCATTAAATCTCGAATCATCGATTCCACGTCTCTACCTACATACCCAACTTCTGTAAATTTACTAGCTTCGACTTTAATAAAAGGAGCATTTGCCAGAGATGCAAGGCGACGAGCGATTTCTGTCTTTCCCACACCCGTTGACCCAATCATGATAATATTATTTGGCATTATTTCATCTCTAAGCTTGCCTTCAACTTGTTGTCGTCTCCATCTATTTCGAAGCGCGATTGCTACTGATTTTTTTGCATTTTTTTGGCCTACGATATACCGATCTAACTCTTTTACGATTTGTTTGGGTGTTAGTTGTTTCATGCAATTTCCAAAACAGTTATTGTATCATTTGTATAAATACAAAGATCGGCTGCAATTTTTAAACTTTTTTCAGCAACTTGTTTTGCAGAAAATTTAGTAGATTGTAAAAATGCTGTTGCAGCAGCTTGAGCAAATCCACCGCCTGATCCAATAGAAACAACCGGGCCATCAGGTTCAATAACATTCCCGTCACCAGCAATAATAAAGCTATGTTTTTTATCCATCACAACTAGCATTGCATCCAAATGACGAAGAACTTTATCCGTTCTCCACTCTTTGGCTAGCTCTACAATGGCTCGCTTCATATCACCATCATATTGATCCAGTTTTTGTTCAAACTTTTCAAAAAGAGTTAGCGCATCTGCGGCTGCGCCAGCAAACCCACCAAGAACACCGCCTTTGATCGTATCAAATTCTCGGACTTTTACTGCTTTTTGTTTAAATGCCATATCACCAAATGTGACTTGTCCATCACCAGCCATGGCTACTTTTTTCTTATATCGCACACCAATTATGGTTGTTGATCTTATATCTATTTTCATTTTTAAAGTTAACCTTTCGAAGGGTTGACCCTTCGAAAGGTTAATTGGTCCTCTTTACTGCGTTAATGTTTTAAAAAGTTTTGAATCACCCGGTAAAACCAAGGTCGTCTTTTTATCAATTACTTTTTCGTAAGTTTCCAAAGTCCGAAGAAATTCATAAAAGTCAGGATCTTTCGAAAAAGATGTAGCATAAATATCCAATGCAATTGCTTCTCCTTCCCCGCGAATCTGTTGAGATGTTTTATACGCTTCCGCTAAAAGAACAGTTTTGTCTCTATCTGTTGCGGCACGAATTTTCTGAGCTTCTTCTTCTCCTTCAGATCGAAACTTATTCGCCTGACGTTTTCGTTCAGCTTCCATACGAGCATAAATAGATGCTTCATTCTCTCTTGGAAGATCAACACGACGAATCCGAACATCAATCACTTCAATCCCATATTTACTCGTTTCTTCATTACTGGCTATAGTTACGTTATCCATAATAATTTCACGTGTTTCAGTGATAATCTCATGCATATCATGGTTTCCCAATTCTTGTCGAAGTTCAGAATAAACAATATCATCTAATCTAGTTTTCGCTGTAGGAATCGCCCTAACCGTTTGAAGAAATAATAATGGATCTACAATCCGCCATCGAACATAATTATCAATAATAAGCGATTTTTTATCTCGACTTAATATTTCTTCAGGGGGTACATCATACTCTAGCAAACGTTTTTCAAACGAATTTAAAACTTGAATGGGCGCAGGAAGTTTAAAATTGAGCCCAGGTTCTTTAATGGTTCGAACCGGTTTCCCGAATTGTAGAATAACAACTTGTTCTGTTTCATCTACCACAATGATAGTGGATAAAACAAACAATATGACAAGCGAAAAAATTGCTATAGAAAATCGTTTCATTATTTCTGCCCTCCTTTTCCAGGATTTAAATTCAATAGATTTAATAAATTTCCACCATTTTTATCTGGTACAATTATTTTTTCAATACCCGGTAATACTTTTTCCATGGTTTCTAAATACAATCGTTTTTGTGTGATACTTTTTGCTTTTCTATATTCCTTCAAAATAGTGGTGAATTTTGCTGCATCACCTTCAGAACGCTTAATTCGGGATTCTCTAAATCCTTCAGCATCACGAATCATTGCTTCTGCTTCTCCACGCGCTTTAGGTATAATATCGTTCCGGTACCCTTCAGCCTGATTAACCATCCGATTTTTATCTTCTTTTGCTGAAGCGACATCTTTAAATGCACCAAGCACTTCTTTAGGCGGAGATACATCCTGCAACTGCACTGCTACCACATGAATTCCCGATTCATATTTATCTAAAATATGCTGTAATTGTATTTTAGTCCCTTCCTGAATTTTGAATTTTCCCGTGGTTAATGTTTCATCTATCTTATTTCTTCCTACCACTGTTCTAAGACTAGCTTCTGCTGCTTCACGAACAGTCAATTCCGGCTCAACAATATTGAATAAGTATGCCACCGGATCTTTGATCTTGTACTGAACAATCATTTCTGCGTCCACTATATTTTCATCGCCAGTGAGCATAAGGCTTTCCTTCTCAACCGTGCGATACTGTCCATTCCGTAACGTGCGAAATCCAATTTCAATTCTTTTCACTTCTGTTACTTTGGGTGTATTCACCTGCTCAAACGGATAGGGGAAATGATAATTCAATCCTGATTGTGCTACCCGAGTATATTCCCCGAATGTACGAACTACTCCCACTTCATCTGGACCCACCATATACACACCCGTAAATAACCATAGTGCCAATGCTGCTCCTAAAAGTGGAATGATCTTAAATTTAATATCAGGAATCTCAATTTCTTGATCCCCAAACATTACGCGTCTTGTTGCCATCACTTACTCCTTTGTTTTTAGTAATTTTTTCATACCGAAAATTAAAACGAAATATCCATTCCAACTCGTATTTCTCGAGGTCTTCCGAATAAATCGCCACCTTGTCTTGAACGATAATGTTGCCGGTGTTGAATGTTGATTAAATCATATAATTCAAAAAATGAGTCACGATATGATTCAGGATAATTTTTTAAATGGTTTTCTAAATGTTCTTTTGAATCATCAATATCTGTTTGTCCAGTATTAGCATAAACATGTTGAACCGTTTTGAAATTAAATAGGTTCATTATATTCACATAAAATCCAATTTCCATATTTTTAAATCCAATGTTTTTTCGAATGCTTAAATCTGTTTTATATGTCGTTGGTGTAACCATTGATCCTTTTTCGCTTGTAAATTTTCTAGGTTCATCAAAGGATGGCAGACCGCCATCCATTAATAATTCTCATCCAAAAAATGCTTCATATAAAGTTACATGGTGCCCGCTATTAATACTTTCAATTAATGAAAAACTCATATTTTTAAATAGAAAATTTGTAGTTGAAGATGTTTTATAAATACCCAAAAAAGAAAAAACATGCTTATAATTATAATCTAAAGGTTTATTTCTTGAATAATACGCCTCATAGTATCTTTGCTCATCAATCCAATTATTTGATACAGGATAAGCACCATCACCTTTTGCATCCGAAAAAGTATAATTTCCATTTAATTGAAAAGCCTTTTTCCTATAATCTATAGTTAGTTCAATTCCATTGGATAATGATGAACCGCTACTGGCTAAATAAGGATAGGCTCCCCAATAATTTGTTTCCTTATTTGCAAGAGTATCTCCTTGCAAATAATGCTTTGTATCAACTGTAAAAATAGTGGCACTCGTTCCTAAATTATTTGTTTTATACCTTAACCCCAATTCAAATTGTTTCGAAAATGTAGGCGTAAACTCAAGAGGGTTTAATACTGACATATAATAACCCCCATTAAATACTTTCCATCTTAACCATCGACTTTGAAATACATCATCTAATTTTTGAAGTTGTGAATATGTGCCATATTTTGAAATCAATTTTAATTTTTTATTTATATCAATTTCTAAATTAATTCTCGGCATGAAAAATGATTTTGGCGGTACATTCTTAAGGCCTTCTCCATCAACCCATTCATCATGATTTACTTGATTTAATTCAAATGAAGCAGAATCTTTCGGCATCAATGCATCACTATAAAATTGTTGATATCGAAGACCTAATTCTAAACGAATATTTTTATACTTAATTTGATCCGAGACACTTAATGATAATTGTGTTGGGTGTCTAGGACCTTCATAAAAAGAATCAGACTCTTCAATTTCATTGCCATAAATATCATACCCAATTGTATTGATTCCCGGCCATTGCATAAAATTAATAATATCATTTTCAGCTATATTGTTGGAGCTTGATTCCGAATATTGATTTAAAAAATATGAAATATATTTTGGTGAATTCATTTCATATTTCCTGAAAGTATGTTTTTGGAAATTTCCATTTATTTTAAATGAATGATATTTTATATCTTTTGATATGGTTAACACAAAATTATTATATCCAAGTGTTTGCTTACTATATCCAGGTGAAAAGTATCCCGGGTTTACAAAATCGAATTGAAAAAGAGAAGCATTATAATTAGTACTGTAATCCAATCCCTTTTCTACGATAGATGCGCTGTCCCTATAATTCCAAAAATCATCTCCAAAGTTTGGATCATATTGGGAATAATCATTATTCATGAAATCCATTTGTGCTTGGAGTTGAAAATCATATGGAAGTGGAGATACCACCTGAAAAGACAATACTGATGTAACATCAAATTCTTCAGGCAATCGATTATAATTAAAAATATTCTTAATAGGCGTATTATTAATCCTTTTCTTTTCGCTCTGATATAAATAAACAGCTTTTATTTTTATCTCATTATAATTAAATGTAGTTACAGATTGGATTGTATTTTGCGCGGAAACTGCTTCTGGAATATTTCCTGGTTTAATTGTCAATTCATCAATGTCACGACGATCTCCAACCTTTATAACCTGTCCCAAAGAATCACTATAATATGTTTGGTCATAAAATTCCATATCAAAATTTTCATCCGTCAGTGAAAAACCATCCCAATACATTCGGTAATGATCTTGATACGATTCTGATTTACCAAGTACGTAAAAATTTAGCTTATCCCATAATAATCCACTATTAGCAGAAAATGAAAGAGAGTTCCATCCGTAAGAATAGGTATCAAATCTAGATTGATACATAGACGTAAAATTGTCTGATCCTAAATGAATATTAAAAAAACGATTGGGATTTTGACTGTTCAAAGTATGTTGGATTATTGCTCTTTCACTTCCTTCGCTGGCACTGGGAGACGTATTCAAATGAATGCGGTGAATGGATTCCGGAGTAATCTGAAATAAGGGTTGTCCAGTATAAATATTGCGAATATCAATTCCTTCAATCTGATAACCAATCTCATCCATTCGACTCCCCCGAATATGTAAATAGTCATCCCCGCGATAATCCAAAGTGACTGTTCCCGGAAAAAGAAGATTATAAGCATTGTTTTCATTGGGCAAGGGAAGTTCATTTAAAGAGATATCTTCAAATTGAGATTCGGTTGAATCTTGAAAAGATTCACCCAAAAAAAATAACGAGTTTTCACTCAATAAAGGTGAGAATAATATGATGCCTTTAAATAAAAGATAAAATAATTGATTTAAATGCTTCATCTAAATCTCCTTTCTTAATCTTGCTACAGGATAACCCATATTATCTCGATATTTCGCCACCGTTCTTCGCGCCAAGGTAAACCCTTCTTTTGCCAATTCCACTACTAAGCTATCATCATTTAATGGACGTATTTTATTTTCCGCTTTAATAATTTTTTCTAAAGCACGCTTAATAATAAAGGTTCCTAATTCTCGGCCATCACTTAATTCAATTGAATCGGTAAAATAATGTTTAAGCTCAAAAATGCCATAAGGAGTATCTACATATTTTCCCCGAGTCGAACGACTAATTGTGGATATATCCATATTGATTTTATCCGCAATATCCTGAAGTTTTAAAGGTCGAAGAAAATCCATATTTCCCGCAAACCACTCTGGCTGAAATAATATAATGGACCGCATGACATTCACCATGGTAATCCGTCGTTGATGTACTGCTTCAATAAACCAATTGGCAGAATCCATTTTATCTTTAACGAATTTTTTTGCATCTCCCTTGAAATTGCCATTCTCTAATTGATCTTCATATTCTTGGCTAATTCGCAATTCGGGAAGTCCACCATCATTGGTTGTAATAACCCAATCATCCCCATCTTCTCGAATAATAACATCCGGAATAACCGTTTGAAATTTATCGCTGTACCCTTCTCCGGGACGAGGATTCAAGTGAGAAATATATTCAACCGCATCATGTAATTCTTCTGTTGAACAGTGTAAACGATCTCTGATTTTTTCATATCGTTTATTCATAAAGTCATCAAAACATGTCTGAATAATTTGATGCGACAATGTCCCTTCTTCATTTTCTAATTGAATCATCAGACATTCTTCAAGATTTCGAGATCCAATCCCTTTCGGATCCAATCTCTGTATTTTGTAAAGGATTGGTAAAATTTCATCTTCCTGCAATTCAAATCGATCGGCAATCAAAATTAAATCTGTATCCAAATAACCTCGTTCATTTACATTCCATAAAATTTCTTCCGCAATTTCCCGCTCACGTTCATTTAATTTCGTGTCCTGAAGCTGAGCAATCATATCCTCGATAAGCGTATGGCGATCCGGAAGAGGCATGTCCTTTTTTTCTTCAGATAGATAATAAGTCGATTCATCACTATACATATCTTCTAATGATATATCCAAATCATCAACAGCCGTTTCTTCCTTAATTTCTTCCTCTTGTATCTCTTCGGAATCCACCTGCTCTAGAAGTGGATTTTGTTCTAATTCTGCCAATATTGCTTGTTCAAGATTTACAGTATTTAACTGAAGTAAACGGGCTTGCAAGACTTGTCTTGGCGCAAGTTTTTGTTTTTGAGATAGAGTCTGTCGTAAAGATGTTCCCATTAGTCTAGCCTAAATTTTTCGCCTAAATAAAGCCGTCTTGCTTCTTCATCATTTGCGAGCGATTCTGAAGTCCCTGATTTTAATATTTGACCGTCAAATAATAAATATGATCGATCCGTTATAGATAATGTTTCCCGCACGTTATGATCCGTAATTAATACACCAATCTCTTTTTCTTTCAACGAACGAACAATTCCTTGAATCTCTTCTACAGCAATAGGATCTACACCAGCAAACGGTTCATCCAACAAAATAAAATCAGGATCCATACACAAACTTCGAGCAATTTCTACTCTTCGACGTTCACCACCCGATAAGGTATGTCCAATACTTTTGGCTAAATGAGAAATAGATAAATCTTCTAATAATCGATCTTTTTTTTCTAATTGATCTTTTTTTGAAAGACCATCAATCATTTCTAAAACCAATAATAAATTATTTTCAACTGATAGCTTTCCAAATATAGATGGTTCTTGAGCTAAATATCCTATTCCTTTTCGAGCTCGTTTATACATCGCTTTTTGAGTGATATCCGCTTCGTCTAAATAAACATTTCCCTTCGTAGGTTTTACCATACCTGTTATCATATAAAAAGTTGTGGTTTTCCCCGCGCCATTAGGACCAAGCAACCCTACAATTTCCCCACGATCTACCGTCACATCTACATCGCGAACTACCATCCGTTTTCCGTATTGCTTATGTAATCCTTTTGCGCTTAATGTATTGTGGCGATTTCTCATTCCAGTTCTCTTCCTGTGACACCAGATGGGCTCAGTATTTTCCAATTTTTCATATCAGAATCCGATTCAAATCCCACGCCATACAAAGTATCTTTTTCTAAAGTTGTAATCATAATATTCTCTTTGGTATGGAGTTTCTCATCCTTAGAATTCCACGTTAATGTTTCAGAATACAGTGTGATGCCGCTATCGGACACTGCAACCACATTCCCCATGGCTTTCATATTATTGGATGACTGATCCACTTCCGCTTTTTTCGAAGTAAGTATAGATGTATGCTGTTCTTTACTATCATAAAAATCTACAGTGACGTTACTATCCAATAAAATAAATTCTTTTTCATTATACTTTTCCAAATGCCCAGAACGAACTTTTGCTCTAGTCAATCCTTCACTGGTTAATATGATAGTAACACCCCAACTTTCTTGATCTGGCAATCCTTCACGAGAAGGCATCTCAGGCATCGCTTCACGGGCACAGGATGTTATTAAAATCAGTGAAAAAAATAAAAATAAACGCATAATTTTAACTATTTCTTACTCGCTCCATCATTCGTTGCCTTACAATATCTGTTTCACCTTTTTCTTCAATAATCCATGCGACTGCTTCTCGAAAAGCACCTTTTCCGCCAGAAACTTTAGTTGTATAAATTGCAATATCTTTTACCTCTTGAATTGCATTTTCAACAGCAATTGGGACAGCCACTTTTTCCATGACAGAAATGTCTATTAAATCATCTCCGATGTATGCAATCTCAGAATCATCCAAATTATATTTTTCTTTCAAAGATTCATAAGCTGGAATTTTATTTAACCCGCCATTGAACACATCTTCGATCTTTAATTCTTTTGCGCGATGCTCTGTCGCAGGAGAATATCTCCCTGAGATTAAAGCAATTTTCAAATCCGCTGCACGCGCCATGGCTACGCCTACTCCATCCAAAACTGTGAACCGTTTAAATTCCATCCCATCAGTTCCTTTGAAAAAAGTACCATCAGTCCAAACGCCATCCACATCAGAAATAAGGAGTTTGATTTTTTTCATGCCTATCTTCATAAAATAACTTCCCGAATAGATTTTAATTTTATTAAAAGCGATTCCAATTGGTCCAATGGCCATTGTGTCGTTGAATCAGATTTTGCGTCCGAAATATTATCGTGAATTTCCATGAAGAGCCCATTACATCCTGCTGCAACCGCCGATTTCGCCAATGTCGGAATCATATCCCGCATACCTGATGATGTTGATCCACCACCCGGGAGTTGTGCACTGTGTGTTGCATCAAAAATTACAGGATGACCAAATCTTTTCATAATAGGAATAGCACGCATATCCGCCACCAAATTATTATACCCAAATTGCGCTCCACGATCTGTGACTAAAATAGAATTGCAACCGGATTCTTCTAATTTTGTTACCACATTTTTCATATCCCACGGTGCTAAAAATTGCCCTTTTTTTACATTCACCGCTTTGCCTGTTTTCGCGGCTGCCACAAGTAAATCAGTTTGCCGACACAAAAATGCGGGAATCTGCAAAACATCTACTACTTCTGCTACGACATTTGCTTGGGATGGCTCATGAATGTCTGTCAAAATCGAAAGTCCTGTTTCATTTTTCACATCATTTAAAATGGAAAGACCTTCGTCTAATCCTAAACCACGAAAGGACGAAATAGATGTACGATTAGCCTTATCAAAAGAACTTTTATAGATAACAGGTAGATCTACTCGGTCAGAAATATCTTGAATGGCATTTGCCATTTTAAGTGCATGATCCCTACTCTCTATGACGCAAGGTCCAGCAATTAAACCTAATGTGTCTCCGCCAAATGTTACATTTTTTATGGATACTTTTTTCATGATTATTGAAGAAAAAGTACCTTTTCTGATTTTATATTTATCTGCTCATTAAATTGGGCAATTATCTGTATAATATAAACACCTGAACTTAATCGCCGAGATGTACTGTTTTTCGGTGACCAACTTACAGAATGATAACCTGGTTCTTTTATTCCATTATACAATTCTGACACTTCTTGACCATTTAAATTATAGACCTTGATTAAAACATTGGAATAAGTTGGAATACCAAATTTAATTTCTGTTGTTGGATTAAATGGATTTGGATAAGCGCCTACACTTAACTCTTCTGGAATAATCATATTGGTTTCAGTTATGATTTTAGGTGCATGACCGCCACTTACTGAATACCACGATGGAGATGCTGTAGTGTTATCTGTAGAATAATAGGCTCTAACATCATAGCGGAGTAAATGCGTCGGGATAGGCAACTTATCGTAATCACTATCTGTATAAGATATGCTTGAGTTTGAAAGGGTTGCTATCTGACTTGTTGTTGATTGACCGGACCCACGTAAAATAACTTTTCGCCATAATTGATAACTTACATTTGAATTAGGATGAGTATTCCAAGCTAATTGAATGGGTTGATAATTTGCACCCGTATCATGAACATTCTGAACCTGTGTTGGTGTGCCTGTAAAATTTGCGATGTATATTATGCTAGTCGTATCATCTTCAGGTGAGAAAGTTACAAATGTATTCGTATTTCCATCATTCCAGTTATCAAATGCGTAATTAATTCCATCAATTACTTGGTTATTAATTATTTCAGAGGTAAATGAATATCCTTTGTCCAGAAACCTGTAATGTGGCGATGATTTTTGAATGTTGTTAATTTTTATATTTCCACCATCAAACTCATTTTTTATTATTAATGAATATGTGATTTTTCTGGCATAGCCATCTGGGTTACCAAAATCAGAAATAACAAAACCTAAAGAAAGGTTTGTCTGTTCTTCTCCACCAATATTATGTACTTGATCCAATGACATATAATATGATGTACCGCCGTACGACACATTGGTAACATATGCTGCGTGAAGAACACCACTTTGCCACAATAATATATCACCCGGTTGTACCTGACTAAGCCATCCTGGGTATTCTGAAGGCATAAAAGGTATGATTTCATGATAACGATTGGAAATTTTATTTATTAAAAGGTCATTTAAGGGGCATGTATTATCATTCCATGTTTTTCCATAAGTTCTTCCGAGAGCATATCCTCTACAAATACTTCCATCCGTAACATGATGAGTACCACCACAAGGTGGAATATGCCCATTTTGTGCTAACAAAATATTTAATAGTAATATTTTGATTAATATTTTTCTCATTTATTTTCCTCTCACTATCATTGTTGATTTATTTTGAAAATCATAGGGCTTACCTATGATCCAAATTTCTTGACCATCTGTCCAGATATCAATTGTTATCATACTAACTTCTTCACCTAAGATTTGCAACTCAGTCCAATCATCACCATTATAATGAAAAAGAGTTGGTGGAAATGCATCATATCCTTGGTAATACCCAAGTACTGTTATATTATTATCATCTGTACCAACAATTCCTTGAAACCAATAGTCATAGTTTTCATCTAAAAATATTGTTTCCCAACTTCCATCCCATTTTGAAATTCTATTATTTGCTATACTATAAACAATACCGGAAGGGCTAACCCAAATTTCACCTTCATCATAATTACCTTGTAAATAATCAGCTACAGACCATATTGAACCGTTATAATGCATTAAATAATCATGCCCCATAAGATCCGATATTTTTAAATAAATATTATTATTATCATTACCTGAAATACCACCAATCTCTGTATAGAGCCCACTATTAAAATCTTCTGGTAGAGATAATGCATGATTTATCCAGTTTTTACCATCATAGTTATACACCGTGGAATAACTTCCTCCAGTCCAAATATTATTTATATCATGGATGTATATTTTTTGTAAAAAGCCTCCAGGCCTTGGATTAAACCTTTCCCATTCTGTACCATTATTATATAAAATAAGACTTCCCGAATCCGGCGACATAATTCTTTCAGTTCCAACCATGAATACTTTTGACTTAATTCCTGATACATCACTTAATTCAAAACCTCCTTCAGAAAGTGGTCCATTCACTCCTTCTATATTTTCAATAACAACCTTTTTCCATTCTTGTCCATCATAGTGATACATTCCCCTTCGCAATTCTCCCACTATGTATAAATCGTTAGGAGAACTCCCCCAAATAGCACGTACTCTTTCCATATTTGAGCCCTCCGTATTAACCGTATCCATTATTTCCCACTCCATTTCACGGACATTTTTAGGTGGGATTTCATCTTCTTCATTTTGAAATAATGAACATGAAACAAATAATATTAATGTAAATAGTATAACTATTTTCATGATTTATTTTTCACTGCTGCCTTTATAAATTCTCGAAAAAGCGGATGCGCTTTATTCACCCTGCTTTTGAGTTCCGGGTGAAACTGTCCTGCTACAAACCATGGGTGATTTGGAATTTCGACTGCCTCCACCACGCCCAAATCTTCATTCACACCAGAAAAAACCAGTCCATTTTTTTCTAATTTTTTACGATAACGATTGTTTACCTCATAACGATGACGATGGCGTTCAGAAATATTTTTCTTTCGATATGCTGCAAACGTTTTGGTTCCCGTTTTGATCTTGCAATCGTAAGCGCCAAGACGCATGGTGCCACCTTTAATTTTGATGGCACGTTGAGATTCCATCAAATCAATCACCGGGAATTTCGTATTTTTATTAAATTCTGTAGAATTGGCACCTTTCATTCCACAAACATTTCGGGCAAAATCGATGACGGCACATTGAAGCCCCAGACAAATCCCCAAAAAAGGAACTTTATTTTCCCGCGCATATTGTGATGAACGAATTTTCCCTTCACCACCTCGCGATCCAAAACCTGGAAGCAATAAAATCCCATCAATATCATTAAACGCTTTTTGAGCTGACTTATTATCTTTAATTTTTTCAGTCTGTATCCATTTTACATTCACTCGAGCATTATTTTCCACACCAGCATGAACAAATGCTTCCATGACACTTTTATAAGAATCAATCAATTCTGTATATTTACCACACATGGCAATTGTGATTTCATGCTTCGGATTTTTATAATTATGAATGAATTGTCTTAATTCTTTTAAATGGGGTTTCTTCTCTATATTCAGTCGTTCATTAATCAATTCTCCAGCATTTTGCTCATGCATCAAAAGAGGAACTTCATAAATAGTTGGGACATCCAATCCTTCAATCACATGGTCCGGTAGAACATTACAGAATAATGCAATTTTATCTCGAACTGATTGTTCAATAGGATGCTCTGATCGACAAAAAATCATATCCGGAGTCAGACCAATTTCTCGTAATTTCATGACAGAATGTTGAGTGGGTTTTGATTTCAACTCACCACTAGCTTTTACGTAGGGTAGTAATGTCACATGAACAATCATATGATTATGATATCCCACTTCTAATGATAATTGTCTAATGGCTTCCATAAAAGGAAGACTCTCAATATCGCCAACAGTTCCACCCACTTCACAAATAACTACATCATATTTTTTTGGTTGATTGACTGCTTTAATCCGATTAATTATTTCATCCGTTATATGGGGAATCACTTGAACAGTATCACCAAGATATTCACCTTTTCGTTCTCTATCCAAAACAGTAGAATAAACTTGGCCTGCTGTAGCATTATTGTTTTTAATCATATTTACATCAATAAATCGTTCATAATGCCCTAAATCCAAATCAGTTTCTGAACCATCATCTAAGACAAATACTTCTCCATGTTGATACGGATTCATTGTTCCGGGATCCACATTCAAATAGGGATCTAATTTCAAAATTGTAACCTTAACCCCGGCTTGCTTTAATAAATATCCTATTGAAGATGCAGCAATCCCTTTACCTAATCCAGACATAACACCGCCAAGAATAAAAATATATTTTGTTGGGATACTTTTGTTCATTTATTCATCCTTTTCAATGGGTTGTTTTTGAGAATAATTCATCATCTTTTCAACTTCAATTAAATCTTTTTTTGTATCCACTGCCCAATGATTTCCATTTGTAATTAAAGCATGAATCGGTAGGCCATTATCTAAGGCTCGCATTTGTTCCAATTTCCTCTCGAGTTCTCGCTTAGATGGTTCTAAACTTGTAAAATGAAATAATGCATTTCGTCTAAATCCATACATACCAAGATGTCTATAGACGCCCCCAATTTCTAAATCAAAAATATTTCGCTTAAATTCTACAGCTTTGGATTTTTCATCTAAAATTGCTTTTACAATATTGGGGTTTAGTAAATCACTCACGGTTAATTTTCGGCTGACTACCGTTGACATGTGTACTTTTGGATCTTTAAAAGTATCAACTAAACCATCAATGATATTGGGATCTGTAAGTGGTTCATCCCCTTGAATATTGATGACAATTTCAGCATCATCTATATTTTTAATTACTTCAGCAACACGATCTGTCCCTGAAATATGATTTGAACTCGTCATCATAATTTCAAAATCAAATTCTGACAATGCTTCCTTTGTCTCTTCAGAATCAATGGCCAAAATAACTTTATCAAGCCTTTTAGATTTAAGAGCTTGCTCAACTGCATGGACCACCATGGGTTTTCCCGCCAAGGGCGCTAAAATCTTTTTAGGAAAACGACTTGAAGCCAAACGAGCTGGGATGACACCAACTATCATTAAATTTGAAAACCCTTCGCGCTTAACAGAGACACGCCTAGGACATCCATAATTGTTTCTATTTGAAACTCAGTATGGATATAAATAAAAAAAGAACATAAAAATAAAATAGGCATGGTTTTTGCTATGAAATTTACAAACCCAAATCGAAAAGAGAAAATTTATTCTATAATTTATATAACTCTAATATGTATAAAATTAGAAGAGGCGCTCATGGATTTTCAATGAATCCAATATTCTAATTATTGAATATATTATTAATCATACCTTAACGATTCAATCGGATCCATATTTGCAGCTTTCCAAGCCGGGTAAATACCAAACCCAATTCCAATAACAGAACAGACTGCCAAACCAATAAATGCCCAATCTAAAGGAATTACAGCTGGAATATTAAATATAGCGGCCACAACATTACCACCGGCTACACCTAAAATAATCCCTGCAATTCCGCCAAATTCACTTAAGAATACAGCTTCAGTCAAAAATTGAGTTAAAATATCACGTCGTGTGGCACCGACAGCTTTCCGAATGCCAATCTCCTTAATTCGTTCCGATACAGACACCAGCATAATATTCATAATTCCAATTCCTGCAACAACAAGCGCAATTACGCTAACAGAAAAAGCAAACAATTTTATTCCATTTGTAAATGGAGCGAGTTCTTTCAAAATTTCTTCATTAGATGTTAATTCAAAATTGTTGGGTTCTCCGGGTGGCACCTTTCTTAATGTTCGTAAAATCCCTATAACTTCATCTCGTGTTTTATCATACAATTCTTCTGATGGTGCCGATACTGTAATTTCGATATCCCGATGTCGACTTCCAAACATTTGAAGGTGAGTGGATAATGGAATTGCCACCATATTATCTTGACTCTCTCCAAACATGGCACCTTTTTCTTCAATAATTCCAATAATTCGAAACTTTACACCATTAATGGTAATCTGCTTATTCAATGGATCTTCATATGGAAACAATTGAGTGATAGCATCTTTCCCTATAATTGCTGTTTTTCTCAATTGGCGCACATCATCCGGACTAAAATTTCTACCATCACTGATATCGGTATTCATGGTTTTAACGGTGAATTCATCCGCGCCAATCACAACAATCTTTTTTGTCGCTTGTTCATCTTTATACTTTACAGTTGCGCCATATTTGGAATCTTGAGCACTCACATGAAGCGGTAAAGTTGCTCTATCTTTCAAATCTTGATAAAGCTGATACGTAATATTGGGACGATTTCGATACTTCCACCGACCTCCATGACCAAATTGAATTGAAGGGCGTTTACTAATATTAAATGCATTGGTTCCAAAAACATTTAGCCCTGATTGAACTGATGATTCTAATGTGCGAATAGCTGTCATAACACCAATCACCGAAAAAACACCAATGGTTATTCCTAGCAAGGTAAGAATTGATCGCAGTTTATTATCCCGAATCGCTTGCAAAGCCATTCTAAAACTTTCTCTTAATGTGTTTTTAAAGTGAGATGCTTTTTTCATTCGTATTGTTTGAGTTCAAGCCTTCTCATTCTTCAAAATATTATTTTTACATAAAACCGCATAAGTGCCTAAGCATTTGAGAAAATCATTCATATCGCAATGCATCAATTGGATCTAATTTAGCTGCTTTATAGGATGGAGCTAATCCAGATATTACTCCCACAACCATTGACAATCCCAAGGAAACCAAAGCTAAACCCATTGGCATATCCGAAGGAAAATATTGATTTATAATTAAACTTCCACCCCAAGCCAATCCCAATCCTAACAAGCCCCCAAATAAACAAATGATAACTGATTCCATAAGAAATTGTGTTAGAATCATTTTAGGTGTCGCGCCCAATGCTTTTCTTGTCCCAATTTCCCGAGTTCGCTCTTTTACAGTTACAAACATAATATTAGCAATTCCGATTCCACCAACAACCAATGATAAAATTGTAATAAATAATCCTGTTCCGCCAATAGCTAGCTTTATCATGGAATATTGATCTTTAAAGGGATCCTGACGGTTAAGAGCAAAATTATCATCTTGAGTTGGGCGTACATGACGTAATTGTCTCATCATTGCAGTCAATTCTTCTGTGGCATCGCCTAAATCTGCTTCATTCACCTTTACATTAATACCTGTCCAACCGCGCCGTGTAAACAATCGTTCATGAGTGCCTAACGGAATAATTATCTGTTTATCTAAACTGAACATTCCAAGGAATTTCCCCTGTTTTTCAACTTCTCCAATAACCCTAAATATATAATTCCCAACTTTTAGTTTTTTCCCTATAGAACTTTCATCTTCAAATAGAGCATCCTTGATATCTTTTCCGATGACCGCAACGCGAGCACCCGAATGACTTTCGGAATTTGAAAAAAACCGTCCAATATCAATTTCTGCAGTAGAAATCATAGCATATTCATCAGTCGTTCCCGTAATTCTAACTCCATTAATATCTTTATCACCTCTTTTGATAGATGTTTGCCAATCGGAGACTGGAGCCACATATTGAGCAAATTGAGAACGGTTCCGCAAAACTTCAGCATGCTTCACATCAATATTTGGGCGATTCCGTATTTCCCACCATTCCTTACTTCCAAACCATTCAAATTTTCGGATATACACTACATCTTTACCTAAAAATTCCATGCTTTTTTCAAATGATCTATCTAATCCTGAAATAAGTGTGCCCATCAGCGTAACGGCTAATATTCCAATTACAACTCCCAACGCTGTCAGAAGTGATCGCATTTTGTTTGCCAAAACAGATGAAACAGAAATATATAAGTTTTCGAAAAAGAGTGAAAACATCAGGACAGTTTGGAAATATCTTCTTTGATTTTTCCATCTAAAAGACGGATTGTTCGGTTTGCATGCTTTGCAATATTGTCTTCATGAGTCACTAAAATAATGGTATTTCCGGCTTGATATAGAGAGTCAAAAATAGCCATAATTTCCTGTCCACTTTTCGAATCTAAATTTCCCGTAGGTTCATCAGCTAAAATAATAGATGGATTATTTACTAAAGCTCTTGCAATGGCAACTCGCTGGCGCTGTCCTCCAGAAAGTTCATTTGGTTTATGATGCATTCGATCTCCCAGCCCCACACTTTCTAATGCAGCGATAGCCATGGATTGACGTTTGCTTCGTTTCACATTCCCATAAATTAATGGAATTTCTACATTATGCTGTGCCGTTGCTTTTGGCAACAGATTAAAAGTTTGAAACACAAATCCAATTTTACGATTTCGAATGGATGCTAACTGATTATCATCCATTTCATGAACCATTTCTCCTTCAAATTCATAAATACCGGAAGAAGGTGTATCTAAACATCCAATCATATTCATAAGGGTAGATTTACCTGAACCAGATGGCCCCATAATTGCTAAATATTCATTTTCTCCAATGATTAAATCAACACCGTCTAAAGCCCGAACTTCTTCGCCACCTACATTATATATTTTAAAAATATCCTTCAGAGAAATGACAGACATTCTGTTAATTCTCCATACTATTTTGTCCAAAATTTTCTTCTATGGATACGAGCAATCCATGTTGAAGCTCTCGACTAATAGCTTTATAACTTCCCGTCACAATACGATCATTTTCAGAAACACCTGTTTTAACAGCATAATGTGTTTCACTATCTACACCAACTTCCACAGGGATAACAATAGCATACTTTTTACCTTTGGGTGCAACATCACCTTCAAAATCATTTTTTAAAATAAATACAACTTCTATCATTTTATCTCTCTTCCATCCGCCTTCTTTTTTGGATCCGGATTTTTCCGACATTTCCATTTTTTTATTTCCTTTTTTTCCGCGACGGTTTTTCTCTTTGTCTGATTTTTTTTCCTGAGTTGCATAATGTTCTGATCGAGCAGTTAAAGATTGAATTGGTATTGAAATAGCATCCTTTCTTATTTCAGTAATAATATTAACTGTGCTACTCATTCCAGGACGAATACTTCCTGGCGGATTGAACATTCTCACTTTAACTTTAAAATTTGTAACCTGTTCCTGGCTACCTAAATTTTTAGATTTTGCTGTGTGAGCAATTTCACTTACAATGCCAAAAAAAATCGTATCCGGAAATGCATCCACTTCAATTTCTGCCGTATCGCCGACCATTACTGTGACGACATCATTCTCATTTACATCCACCAAAACTTCCATGCGAGTTAAATCAGCAATGGTCATAACCACTCCCGGGTTAAACATTCCGCCCACTGCCATTTCCCCTACTTCTTTGGTTAAACTTGTAACAATTCCAAATGCCGGCGCTAACAGTTTTGTTTTTGATAATTCATCTTCTCGAGATTCAAGTGATGATCTTGCTTGATCCACCTGACTAGATGCCAACTCAAATGAAGCTTCGATTTGTTCTAATTCTTGTTTTGATATAAGTTTGTTTTCAAATAAAGATTCCGTTCTTTGTTTTTGTGCTTTGATTTGTTTTAAGTGTGCTTCCGCAGATTTTACACCTGACATTGTTTGGTTATAAGCGGCAAGATACTGTTTTTCATCTAATGAAATAAGAAGTTGTCCCGGTTGAACAGTATCGCCTTCTGCAACTGTAATAGATGTTATCCATGCAGTGATAGTAGAAGATATTTGAACTTCTTCTTCCGGTTGAATTTTCCCATTAGCATTTACTTTATGAATTATATTCCGGCGAATGACATCTTCTGCCTGTACAAACAACTCTTCATCTTTCGGCGAAAATTTCATCCACAATCCAACCCCAACTAGAATGATTATACCTAAAGGAATCCATACTTTTTTATTTTTAATATAGTTTAACATTATTCTTTTTCTTTGATTTTGTATTCAAGATCCAGCGTACCTAATAGTGCTTTCAAATTTGCAGCTTGCATCCGAGCATCATGAATGGTATTAATTAAGGTTGAATTGGATCGAATCAGAGAAACCTGTGCATCCAATACTTCTAAAATAGTTGCTGACCCAAGACTATATCGCTCTTGAGCTAAATTTAAATCTTCTTCAGCAGAAGCCACAACGGCTTGATTTAATGGAATAATTTCAGAATAATTTTTTAAAGACTCTCTAATAAGTTCCGCTTGAACTCGTAAATCATTTAATAAGGTAATATAATTATACTCAGATTGCTGTTTTGAAAGTTTTGCCTGATATTGTTGGGCGGATAATGCATTTCCCGTATAGATAGGAATACTTATTGAAAAGTTTAATCCAAGTGACCAATCATCTTTTAAAGATTCCATAAGCACTTCACTATTTTGTCCATTAGCGGAATAACTCACTGATGAATTCAACGATGGAAGCCTTAACCCTTTTACCATTTGATAAGAAATATCACCAAGATTTATTTGAGCTTGAGCAATAAGTAATGCCGGACTTTGTGTTTTTAAAAAACTTAATACTTCAGAGCTTGTTGGGAGCTGCGGGGCAATCCATTCTTTTTCAACTGCTGTGATGGGTTGGCCAAAATCCTGCATTCCCATATCATTAAATAAAACACGTCGCGCATTTTGTAAAGTGGTTTTTTTAGTTAAAACACCAACGCGAGCTTGGCCTAAAGAAACTTGTGCTTTTAATAAATCTGTCCGTTTAACAACACCAAGATCGTATTGCTTTTGAACCAATGAAATTTGTTGATTAGACATTTCTAGATTTTGCTCTGAAACATCAAATAACTGCTGAGCTTGAAGCAAACCATAGTAGGATTTAATTACATTTTGAATCACTCGAGTTTTAGTGGATCGATGGTTCTGTTTTGCAATTCCTAGCTGAGATTTTGCCTGTTTCACTTTATTCCAAGAACGACCACCGTCATAAATAGTTTGATTTAATGAAATACCAGCGGACATATTATCAAAATAATTAACCTGACTAGTATCAATATCATATGACTCCGCATCCACCGAATAATTATCTCTTTCCGGGAAGTGTGTTCGACCAGCTCCCGTTGACGCATTCACAGATGGCAAGAGTCCACTAAAAGACCCCACTACTCCCTTTTCTGCAGAAACAACATTTAACTTTGCTGATTGAAGCGAGTTTTTCCCTTCCAATGCAATTTCAATACAATCTTCTAAATTATAGCCCTGAGCTATTAGAATTGAAAATAAGGGGAGTAATAATATTTTTTTCATATGATTAAAGTATTCCTGTCCTTTGACGCCATTAAATGATAAAAGTTGCCATATAATTTTTTAAAAGATTTTTTCTTATAACTTTCAATTATTATGACACAAATACTTATGAAATAATCTGCATGAGATACTCTTTGGCAGCGTCATATGTGTTTTCAATTTTTCCATCTAAAATGGCTTCTTCAATTGCTTCTTTTAATTCTCCGACTTTCCTACCTTCTGTCAATCCACAAATTGCCATAATTTCAGCTCCGCGAACAGGAGATTGAAACGCTTTCATTGCGTCTCGATCAATCACATTTTCCATTTTTTCTTCAACGTTCTCAAAATTTCTTAAATACCGTTTAACACGATTCGGATTTTTAGTTGTGATGTCCGCTCGACATAAAATCATTAAATCATCCAAGTCTTCACCAGCGGAAACCATCAAACGACGAATAGCAGAATCAGTAATAATATCTTTTACCAAAACAATAGGACGGAGATGTAATAATGTCAATTTTTTTAAATAACTTTTTAGATTATTAGACAATTTCATACGGCTTGCTACATGATTCAACATACGTTCGCCAACCGCATCATGACCATGAAATGTATACCCTCTCTTTTTATCAATACGCCGTGTATTCGGCTTAGCGATATCATGAACCAATGCTGCAAACCTAATTTCCATTTTAGGGGTTAATTCTGCGGCATTATCTACCACCTGAAGTGTGTGAGCAAATATATCCTTGTGATGCCATTCAGATGTTTGTTCGATGCCATACATAACGTGAATTTCAGGAAAAACTATTTTCATGAGACCTGTCTTTTGCAATAAAACTAATCCCACAGATGGTTTCTTCGTTTTTAAGATTTTCATAAACTCATCTCGAATCCGTTCCCATGAAACAATATCAATTCGATGTGCTTGCCTTTTTATAGATGATCTACATTCATTCTCGATTGTAAATCCTAACTTAGAAGAAAAATATGCAGCTCGCATCATCCGAAGTGGATCTTCTGAAAATGTAGCATCTGGATCCAATGGCGTTCGTAGAGTCTTTTTTTCAATATCAGCTATGCCACCAAATGGATCGGTAATATTTCCAAAATTTTCAGGACGAATATCCATTGCCATGGCATTAATGGTAAAATCCCGACGAAGTAAATCTCCTTTCAAATCTGTATAAACAACTTCAGATGGTTTCCGGGAATCATCCTCATATTTTTCGCTCCGAGCTGTAGCCACTTCAATTTGGATTTCTTTATTTGGGATCATCGCCGTACCAAATTTCTTGAAGGGAACAATATTTTTTACACCTAATTCATCCGCAAGTTTCCGCGCAAACGGAATTCCTTCTCCAACAGTCATGAGGTCAATATCATTCAGGGGATTCCCCATTATAAGGTCACGGACGAATCCTCCTACTACATAAACTTCTAGACCTTCTGACTTACCTAATCTTCCAGCTGCTTCAAGAATAGAAACAACAGATGAATGTTTATTCGATTTTAATAATTCTTTAACATTTGTCATGGGGCGAAATTACCTAGATTTTGACATCTTAGAAACATAGAGAATGCCTTGTTTTTTTGTTGAAGTCCTTTTATTTATTTGCTTGATAACAGTCTCTACTCTTATCAATTTCAGACCATGGTAAATAGAATTACAGCCCTTTTTCTAATTTTTATTTCTTATGCATCCGCACAATTCGGATCTGTTAATGTAAACTTTGATAGCCGCTTATTACGAAGCGATGAAAAACAAGAAATATTGACTTTAGAAAATGACATTATTCGTTTTTTTACCACGACTACTTGGGATGAAGCTTATAGCGACTTAACTATCCCTCTTCATGTCCAGCTAATATTCGAGGGGATTACGGCCAAAGGAAATGAAAAAGTATTCAACTGCCAGGCTTTGTTTTCCAATGGAAGCGATTTACGATATTTTGATAAAAGCGTCCAGTTTATTTATAATTCAGGAACCAATCTCTATTATGATCCTGTTCTTTTTGAATCTTTATCCGGATTTCTTGCTTTTTATGCGAATCTAATTTTAGCAGGTGAAATCGATACTTATGAATTCAAAGGCGGTAATCTTGCTTATGAATTAGCTCGTGATATTGCCATTCGCGGAACGGCATCTGACTATAAAAAAGGGTGGAGCGCTCGAATAAACCTCGTCGATAAATTAAACCGAAATATTGGATTAAGGAAAGCGCGCTTAGCATGGTACGTTTCTATGGATTTATTTAACGATGGAGATATGGAAGGTTCATTGGACGAAATAAATACAATGTTAAACGGGATTGAACATTCATTGAAAGATGTAGGGCGAGATAACCACACCCAATATTTTCTTAAAGTTCAATCACAGAAAATAGCTAAACTTTTATCCATGCTAGGACGAATTGAATTATTAAAAGATATGAAAGAACTAGATCCAGATCGGCGAGATTTATATCAAGAATCTTTGGATTCAATATCAAAATAAGTTTTTTTTCCGCCTAAATAGTGGGCTAATACAACAGATGTTTTAAGCATTCCGTTCATAATGATTTTATCTTTTACCTTTCGAACTTGAGTGAACCTTGAACGTTTTTTTATAACTGTAATGGGATGAATCAATATCCAACCCAAAGCTCTCAAAATACCCGTTACATGATTCCAATCCATTTTTATGATAGAATATCCTAAAGCAACAAACTCAAGCATAAGTCGAATAAATCCAACATAGAATGCAACTGGAATGGAATAATTCCCAAATAACATTAGTAAAGAATTCCGGTGATTTAAATAATATTTCCGATGAGAATGCATGGGGAGAGATACGGCATTTTTATGATATACCACTGACGCTGGCTCTGCCCACACTTCATGTCCCATAGCTTGTAGTCGCCAACAAAGATCAATTTCTTCCATGTGTGCAAAAAATATTTCTTCAAATTTCCCCGCTGCAAAAAATATTTTTTTTCTAACCATCATAGCAGTTCCTGATGCCCAAAAACATTTTTTAGCAAAATCATATTGTCCAGAATCTTCTTCCTGTTCTAAGAATATTCTACCTCGAGCAAATGGGAAACAGAATAAATCAATATGTCCTCCGGCTCCCCCAGCATAATCAAAAATATTTCTTTTATAATAATTAAGAATTTTGGGTTGAAGTGCTGCAATGGATGGATTTTTTTTCATTCTTTCTACTAAAGGTTGAATCCAATCAAAATCTTGAACTGTATCATTATTTAAAAATAAAAGAAATTCACCTTTTGCTATATCTGCACCAAGGTTACATCCGCCGGCATATCCATAATTTTTATCATTTTCTAGAAGAATTACGTCTGGATGATTCTCTTTTATCCAAGCTTGACTTCCATCGCTAGACGCATTGTCCGATACAATAATTTCAAATGAGTTGTAGCTCGATTTCTTCAAAGAGTCTAAGCATTCCGACAAAACGTCGATTCCATTCCAATGAGGAATGATTATTGAAACCATTGGCTGGATTTCGGTCATTTTGACCCTTTCGACTTATTCGCCTGAGCGAATATTATCGAGTATTTTCTTTGCATTTTTATCGGTAGGATTTCGATCTACCCAATCAGAAAGAACTAATTCGGCATCCATCAATTGATTATTTTTTCTATAAATAAAAACAAGAGAAGAAACAACTTCTGGATATGCCTTTTGCCAACGAGCCCATTGGCTTTTTGTTATTGATTTATCATTAAACCCTCGAATTTTTACCATGCCTTCCATCTGAAGATATTGAAGACGCGTTTCTTCTAGAATTCCAAGAGCTGTTTCAGTATCATCGAGTTCCTTGTAAAATGTGTTTGCATATTCTACACGATTAGTGGGCTTCCCTGTTTTCCGATCAATCAATTTTTCCATAATAACTCTCATTGATTCTTTATCGTTTACATCGCCATAAATCCGTGCGACTTGATAATGGAGTTCTTCGGATTGAATCGGGATTGTGTGATCCGGAATATTTTGATTCATTTTATTCAAAGTGATGATTATTTTATCGCGAAGTTCAGACAATTTTGACTCATCCTTCCCTTTCTTCTTTCGATTTTCAAGCTGATAATCCATATAATACGTAACAGCCAACTGCATATATGCACTTCGATAATTCTGTAGAAGTCGCTGAGTTTGATTATTAAAAAAGACATTATCGTTCCCGAGATTTCTAAACATATATCCCGGCTGATAATCACGACTCCAATTCAAATAATCTAAATTGTTAGACTCATTAAATATTGATTGGTCAAAATCTGTCGACCATTCTTTAGATCCAACATCTGTCATAAGATTACCATACATTTTTTCAGCATCGATTGGATTGGTTCTATGGCTTTTGAGTTGAAATGTAAGTCCTTGCATATCCAAGTAATCTCCAAGACCAATTCTATTATTTTGAGAAACTGTAACAGCAAAGTAGATGGGAATTCGCCATTTCGCATCATTTATAATTCGCATAATCATCATATCCTGAACTCGAAGAGCTTGACCGCCATAAGTAGGCTTCATCTCCCATTCAATGAATCCATCTTTATTTTCGGGGTCATTGTAAACAGGAACCTTTACCTTTTGTTTTTCCCATCGAGTTAAACTAGATGTGAGTTGGTCAATTTGACGATCTGTTAAATTAATAAAACGTGTATCTTTAGAACGTTTATCTCGCCACTGTTTAATATACCAAGGCGTATTTAATAAACTCAAATTCACTACAGCCACATCGGTCCGAACCTTTTCAACTTCCTGCAAATACCAGAGAGGAAAGGTATCATTATCTCCATTAGTAAACAGAACACCATTGGTCGCGCAAGACTGTAAAAGATTATAACTATAATCCCAAGCAACAAAATTGCCAGAACGATCATGGGAATGGTAATTGGATTTTGCCATTACAATAGGCACAAATACAATTTGTAATGCAAGCGCAATAATAACAAGTCGTTTACTCAATTCTTTATTATTAATGTAGTCAATAATTTTTTCACTTATGGCTGATACACCAATTCCTATCCAAATAGCAAATGCAAAGAAACTCCCAACATAGGAATAATCCCTTTCGCGAGGCTGGGGGTTGTCTTGATTCAGATAGAGAATAAGCGCATATCCTGTCATTACAAATAACGCCATTATAGCAAATGCCATTCTTTCATCTCGATATGCATGATAAAACATTCCAATTAATCCGAGTATAAAAGCAAGAGGCAATCCAAATTGCGTCCAATCAACTCCATCTTCTCTATTATTTGCACCCATGGCAGTTACATTCTCATTGCCAGAAGGTCCTCGTCCTGCGAATTGCCATAAAAAATACCGATTATACATTTTTCGAATTTGATAATCCCAAAAATAATCCCACTGTTTTCCAGATGCGTATTTTTTATATTTGGATTCTTGTGCGCTAGAATATTGATTTCGTCCAGGACCGCTTGGATATCCTGCCACTTCGTGAATGGGTGGAATTCCTTTAAACCTTCTTGGAAATATTCCAACATCTCCATACTGTTCTCTTTCAAGATAGGAAATAAATGCTTCAACTGTTTCAGGATCATTTTCATCAATCCCTGGGTTCTGATTAGAACGGATAAAAATAAGCGCATAAGTTGAATATCCAATTAGCACTAAAACCATCGATGTGAGCATCACAGATGCGAGTCGTTTATGATTGATTACAGCCCAAACCATCCCAACAAAGACCGCTAGAACCAACATTGCCGTTCCGCCAATTCCTATGGACGCTGCAATTTTCGGTAAACCTTTAATAATTACATTATGAATTAGAAAAAAGATGACACCTGTTATTCCTACAGTAATCCCAAATGATTTCCACTCAAATTTATATTTTCGAAAATAAATAATCAGAGCAACAAATGGAAGCGTTAGAAGATTTAATAAATGAAGACCCGTTGCTAAACCAATCATATAGGCAATAATTAAAATGTACCGTTCATGACCCCTTTCATCTGCTTTTTCACTCCAATGTAAAATCAGCCAAACAACAATTGCCGTAAAAAATGTACTTAAAGCATAGACTTCTGCTTCCACTGCATTGAACCAGTGACTATCAGAGAAAGCAAATACCAATGACCCTACAATTGCACCACCAAACGCCACCAATGCATCATGGATATTCACCAATTTTCCACGCCAATGAACCACAACTTGAACAATGATTAAATACAGAAACATCACAGCGAAAGCACTGGATAAAGGAGATAAGATATTTACTCTAAATGCAATATCTTCATGGATAGGAAGCATCGAAGCAACTCGGCCGATTAATAAAAAGAAAGGGCTTCCAGGTGGATGAGGTACGCCCAAAGTATGAGAAACAGCAATGAATTCTCCACAATCCCAGTAAGAGACTGTAGGAGCCATTGTGTCAAAATAAACAATAAATGAAATCAGAAATATGACACCTGCCAAAATTCGATTTAGTCGTAAATAATTAGGTTGAATCACAGGCTACTTTTCTCCAGATATCTTTTTTGAATTAGGTTTTTTTTCATCAGGTTTTGAATCATTGACTATGTCAGTAATCTCTTCAACAGATTCTTCCAGCTTTTTCTTTTCTTCAATAAAATTCAATTTGAGTTCGCTAACTGTATTAATGAGCATTTGTTCCTCATATTCAGTCAAGTTTCCTTTCGTTTTTGTTTGCATCATATCTAAAAGGTTAATATAAAATGACGCTTGATCTAAATTCGGTTCAACTTTATCTGTCATAGGGTTTTTCATTTTTCCCATTGCAATCCAAGCACTGGATTGAAATGTACCTACAAGATACATAAATGATTGTTCATGTTTACTTATATTCTGTTGAGACATAAACTCTCCAAATAGATGATAAATATTTAATACAAAGATGGTAAAGTTAATTCCACTAATTGTGAGACCAAATGAAGAATCTATCCCATTATCATTGTAAATTAATCATCAATATAAGTGATTTTTCAAAAAAATAGGTTTAAAAAAAACATTAAACATTATATTATCTAAAGTAACTTAATCTAGACTAACCTATCTTATTAATCAAACATAGCATAAGTCTTGTAAAATACTGTAATTACTGTTAATTTCACCTTAGTACATAAAACAACGTATAACAAAAAGGCGGTTCAAAATGAAAAACATTAGTTTAATTCCTAAATATATAATTATCATTATTTCTTTCTTATTTATGGGTCTGAGTGCTCAAGATGAAGCAACAGAAGAGGTTACAACAGATGCCGTCACTGAAGAAGTTGCACCTATTTCTGAAGATGATGCGGTCACTGAAGAAGTTGCACCTGCTCCTGAAGGTGATACAGCTGAAGAAGTCGTAGAAACAGAAGCAGTAGCCGAAGAAGTTGTTTTGGCTGATGCAGTTGAAGAAGAAAGTACATCTTCCGGTTTTACTGTTGGACTTGCTCCTAGCATT
>Ga0209667_1000159_pt1 | contig 63254 bp, 48 predicted proteins | sample SaaInlV_165m_DNA_2_FD_184682 | JGI IMG/M metagenome (GOLD analysis project Ga0209667, IMG submission 184682) | Marine microbial communities from expanding oxygen minimum zones in the Saanich Inlet - Saanich Inlet SI037_S3LV_125m_DNA (SPAdes)... | ecosystem: Environmental > Aquatic > Marine >... | reverse complement strand
CTCCCATCGTGTTTCAAGCTCTTTCAGTGGAAGTGAGTTTGCAATGTCTCCATAAACCTTATTCGTGGACAAATGGATAAAAACCGCCTTGGGACAGAACCGCCTCGCCATTTCAAGAAGAACTAAAGTCCCATTGGCGTTAACAGAAAAATCTTTAATAGGATCTTTCGCGGCCCAATCGTGAGAGGGTTGGGCAGCTGCGTGAATAACCAGATCAATCTCTTTTCCATACTCGCTAAACAAACCTTCCATTTCTTTTTCGGAGCGAATATCCAATGAGAAATGGCGGAAGTCCTTAAACTCTTCTTCTAACCGCTTCCGGTTCCATTCTGTTGAAGCTTCTTCACCGAAAAACTCCTGTCGCATATCGTTGTCAATTCCTATGACACGCATGCCTTTCTCAGCAAAAAACCGAACCGCTTCTGAGCCGATTAATCCTGAAGATCCCGTAATGATTACCGTTTCCAATTCATCCCTCAATTAAGTTTTAACAAATTATTTCTCCGGAGGATGTCGAACAATATCTCTACCCAACCATTTTCTAAAGACCAGTCGGAATAATACGACAAAATAATTCGGCCCGGTATTCATTAAATTAAAGCTTGAGAAACCCATATCCACCGACCGGTTGATCCATGAGATGGGGACCTCCTTAACCTTGTACCCAAGCAAAATGGGTTGCAGTCCAGTTTCCGCATTCGCCGCAAAATCATCGGCTTCGAGAACCAGGCTTTTCAGCACCTCTTTTCGCATCAGCTTAAGATTATTGGTGGCATCCCGAAAATGTTTTCCCAAAAGAAGGTTGGCGAGAATATGGAATCCGCGGTTTGCCAGGATTTTTGTAAAAGCATAATTTAAAAGCACGCTTTCCCGGGAAAACCGGCTACCTACCGCCACATCCGCGCCTTCGGCAACAGCATCGAACAAACCTGTGAGCTCAGGAAGAATATGTTGGAAGTCGCAATCCATAGTGAGAACAAAATCCCCCTGTGCCGCCGCAAAGCCATCTCGCAAGGCACGACCCACCCCATTGGGCATACTTCGGCGAATTAATTTAATTCGCGAATCTTCGTGCGCCAACCCTTCTGCCACCTTTGCAGTTTCATCCCGGCTATTATCATCGACAACAACAATTTCCTTGATATATTCGCCATAACAGGTTTGCAGGTTTTCAATCAATGGAGGAATATTCAGTTCTTCATTGTGACAGGGAACCACCACCGAAAGCCGACCCTTGAAACAATCGTGTCGAACCAGACTGGACAAGGGTCGTTTCCAGTTTTCTTCAGCTGGTTTCTGCGCCCAGATAAACAGGGACCCCGCAAAGTTTCTCACATAAGGAAAATTTTCCAGAATCAAACTGAGATTCTGCATAGGCCAAAGCAGTATTTTCGGGAGCGGGGGAAACAAAAAATCATACGGAAGAATTTTGATTTTTATATAGCCGGCCTCCGAAAGCAGGGCAAACAAATCCATCCGGTTGAGAGATTCATTTTTTTCAGCCCGCTTGAAAAAGAAAAACACTTTGGAAACGAATCTTCTGATTCTGTAATACGGGTTCCATGGGTTGGGGTCAAAAAACAGGATTTGCCCTCCTGGTTTCAACAAATTCTTTAACTCAGACAACAACACTCCTGCGTTTTCATCTGTCAACAATTGATACCCAACAATAAAATCAAAGCGGCGCTCACTGAGTTTCCCAGGAAATTTATCTAAATGGATTCGCTCAATATTTTCAGGAAAGGAATTATGATTGTTTTTTTCGTATATCTCTTTATCCAGCACAGCCGCACAAATGGGATTGCGGTTTCCATTAGCCTCGGAAATTTCACGTGTCCACCGGCAAGAACCTGCCCCCACCTCGAGAATGCTGTCCCCTGGAAACAGATGAAAAAAGTGGCGCACCATTTGAGCTCGCCATTTCAAACGGATCGAGAGAAAATAATCAACATTTTCCCAATAATCCTCTCTTAACCGTTCTTGCTTTTTCAGCAACTCAATCAGGTCCATTGCAAACCATTTCTCATCGATAATCTAATGTGATTGTTGGAGCACTAAGGAAATTTAAAGAAATAATTTTAGCCGGGTGAAGGTCTTATAGGAAATCAGTTCTTTATCAACTTGTTTTTCATGATCGTGAAAGCATCTTTGAAAAATGACTTGGCCATTTTGGTTGACTTGTTACTTGCAGACTCGCTTCCCATATCCAAAAACAACTGAACAATTCTATTTGGTTTGCGTAGAAAATAAATCACATAAAATAAAAACACACCAAAATTAACCATCAGAGAGAGCTCTAAATCTCCGAATCGGGAATTGTATGAAGTTTTTTTGGCACCAAAGTCCTGAAAAGTAAACAAACTCATCAAGTATTTATCATCAAATTCAGTAATTACCCCCACCCTTTGAAGCTCTCGGAAAGATTCGGTATTGGGCTGAGGAGAATAAGCATTGAGGTTTACATTAGTAAAGCCGATCACTGCACATTGGATAATTGCCCCATAAGTCTTGAGCACACTGCGGTAATCGTCCTCAGGAAATCCAATGATAAAAAAGCACCCCACATTGATCCCTGCTTTTAGCGCACTGCGTGCGGAATCGAACATTTTGGGCAAATCGACTTTCTTTTTAATCGCCTTCAATATACGAGGGTCACCAGATTCCGGAGCAAATGAAAACTCATGGCACCCCGCCGCCTTTAATTTTGTGGCAATTTCAAAGTCAATACCTTCGCTACGAGTTCCCGATGGCAGTTGAAAAGTAATTTTCATACCACGGCTGATGATTTCATCACAAAAGCTACCTATCCAGTCCTTTCGCACAATTGCGGTAAGGTCTTCAAACTGAAAGTCTGTGGCACCATAGCTATTTTGATACTCCTGCATCTCATCTACCACCCGCTTATAATCCCTGGGAATCCATTCTGTAGTCCACATATTGGGACTTGTACAGAAGGTGCAAGAGAACGGGCAACCACGCGTCGCCAGCATAGGCATGAACTTCCCCTGTGAAGAGCCGTGGGGCTGATTGACTTCATTATATTTTTGAATGTCAAACAAATCCCATGCGGGTTGGGCAATGGAATCAATTCCTTTCATTCTGTTGCGCCGAGAATTTACTCGAACTACCCCCTCCGCATCTTTATAAGCAATTCCGAGAACATCCTCCAACGGTAAGCCCTTCTCAACATGCTCCAGTAATTGGACAATTGTTTCCTCCCCTTCTCCCAGTACTACGCTATCCAAAGGAGCTTGCTCCAGAGAAAACTCAGGGAAGCCAGTAACGTGCTCGCCTCCCATCAACAAAAATGCCGTGGGAAATAACTTGCGAATTTCAGAAACCAGTTCACGCACATAGACCCAGTGGGAAGTGAACATGCACCCCAAGCCAATGACCTGAGAATCGTAAGGGATACGCTCAATGATTTGCTCTCGAGTCAAACCTCTTACCCGAATCTCATCTTTAAATAGGTGGTAATTTCTGGGCGCGGAACCAGGTCCATCCACAACAGTGACATCATGACCTTCTTCACGTATTGCCGCCGCTATATATGCCAAACCGATAGGCGGCATACTGATCGTAGACACGAAGTTTGTCAGGGATACAAATTTAGGGGGTTCAATCAGGCAAACTTTCATGAGTGACTTGGGGGAAAAACGAACATTATAAATCAACGGCTCATTTTAACACAAAATTCAAATTACCAAACGGGGTTTAGGCAAACCGCATGAATTCAAGAGATGGGGCTATAACGAGGGATTATTTCTTGGGATAGGATTTTTCTGGTCGGACGATTTCGAATTCAGTTATTTCTCAATCTCTTTTTCAAAACCCAAGTATATTTAACCCATTTCGTGCTTGCCAGCCTATCTAAACCAGCTTCCGCGCAGATCATGGAACTATTTATTTTTAAACCGACCAACGACCTTGGAGATCATCATCCCGGTTAATCTCCTTAGCCGAAAGTACAAAAATAGTTTTAAGAACCGCTTGTGGGTTGTAATCAGGGCTCTGCTTGCAGACAAAACAATCCTGTCTAAGAGGGAAGGGTTTTCGAGAGCCCTGTCAAGATAGTCATGACATTCATCACCGGAAGATTTCCAGTCATTAAGGGCCATGGCCCCCATTTGGTAAAGAGATCGCTTGCGAAAAGTATCAATAAATGATGCTGGAAGTTTTTCGGAGCATTCGGATCGCATAACTGCCTCCGAATCTTCCATAAGGTCAATAAATGATTTTGGATCAAAACGATACTTATCGGAAAAACTGTTTTCCAAAACTCTGCTTACGCCTAAAATTTCAGACGTAAAACAAGTTCCACAATTCAGGGTGATCAATGCGGCTGAAATTTCATCTATGTAATTACCGAACGCGGGAGAATAGGCTCCGACCTCCCTGATAGAAGACATACGCCAGATGGCGCTTTGAGTGCACAGCCAGGTCACACCATCCAGGGCAAGCTCCAATGCTTTTTCCGGGGAAATATAACAAGGCATTTCCGATATATAGGGCGGCTCAGGGCTGGTCACCTGCTCATTTCCATTTCCGTCGATTCGCTTGCTGACACCGGAAAACATCCCTGCCTGCGGATACTTTGCCAGCATCGCAGTGCCTTTTTCAAACAACCCTGGCAAAATCAAATCATCTGCCGAAGCGCAATGGAAATAGTCACCTGTCACCTTTGCAAAAGCCCTCATATATGTGGGCACATTCCCCATATTTTTTTCGTTTTTATAAAAACGAATTGCCGGATCCTTCCTGGCAAATCCCTCAATGATTTCGACGCTGTTGTCTGTCGAGCCATCGTCAACAATGATTAATTCCTTAGGGCGCAAGGATTGATTCAGTATGGCGGGTATGGATTGATCCAAGTAATGGGCGTGGTTGTAGTTGCCCATTATTACAGATATAGCTGGTGATTCCAAAACAACATCTCCTTTCATTGCGTCAAACAAGATGAGTTGGGAAAAGGCGGCATAGGCTTTTCAAAAATTCCCTGGAACATAGACCCCGCAATGCGTCTGGGCCGAAAATACAAATAGAGTTTCAAAATGATTTTATGAATTTTGGCAAAAAACTGGAACGCGCAAATCAACAGCCAATCCCATCACAGTTGAGTTTTGCACCGAGCGGGCAAATGGCTCGCGCAAACTTTCATGGAAGGACACAAAGCTTCAAGAACCCCGAAACCCATTTCGTAAGACGTACGCTCCTTGAATTCCTGTCTATACAAGGGAGGGAATTTATCGGCATAGGAAGTGCTCATGAGTTGTTCAATCTTTCCGTGCGCCTCACAAATGCATGGAGATTTTGACGCTATAACGTAGGGAAGGTTTGTTTTACAGGGTTCCTTTCATAGGCCTTAGCATTGGTATCTTCCTAAAAAACCATCTCTTCAACCTATAAAATTCTCCCTTTTTAAGATCCTTCAGGGCTTCCAAAATCAACCTTGAGAGCATCGCATACTTTATAGATAAAATCGCATACAACACCATGCCTAATTTAAGTTTTCTTACTTTTTTGTTCAGCAACAAAGACATCGTTCTCGTTGACATTGTGCCCATTGAAGCGCTAAGTAAAAAGAATATCCTGTTTAAATATGTTTTTTGAATACCATTATAAGTTTTGCGATATACGTCGTTTAAATCATGTACAAAACCATCTTTTATTATTCCGTCTTTTTTTGCCTTATCATATAACTCCGTTTCCGGGTAGAAGGTCAGAGAATAAAAACCAAGGCGATACGGAGCCGGCAATTTTGTTAAAAACATAAGCGTTTCTTCCAGGTTTTCATCTGTTTCCCAAGGGTTATCAAGGATGATATCGTATTGCGGTGGGCCCATTTCCTCCTTGAACTCATTTATTATTGCAACGGAACTTTCAACCTTTTTGTTTGAATAATTTCTCTTGTAATCTTCTTTTATGGCCTCGTTTCCTGATTGCAAACCCATTCTTATAAATTGCACACCCGCGTCTACAAGGTGGGTCAACTTATCCTTACGAAGAGTTGAGGGGGTTATTCCCGTAACAGAAAGAGGCAGGTCTATATGTTCTTTGTATTCCTCACTAAACTCCTTGATTTGTTCTGTGCTAAGTAGAATAAAGGAATCATCATCAAAATAAATATTGTTCACATAGGGCAGATTTTTCTTAATCTCTTTTAATTCTTTCATTAAATTACCCATACTTCTTTTACGAATTATGGGTTGGCCCGCATACATTTTATTGAGAGTGTCGTTGACGCAGAATGTACACCCAAAAGGACAGCCGCGAGTGGGCATAGTAACATAATCCCCCATGCTGTGTTTTTTCAACAAATCCAGCGTCATTTTGGAAAGATGATCGTTAGCTTTACCATATTTGTAATTGTCCATATTGTTGCCGTCCAGGACATAGTGTGTCTCAAAATCATAATCCTGAAACGGGAAAACATCCAAGTCTACAGTTAACGGTCGTGTTTTATTAATAACCGTTTCTCCATTGTCTTTTAAACCTATTCCCTCAATCGAACTATAATCATCCCCGTTTTCCATTTTACTTGCTAGCTCAATAAGAGTTTCTTCCCCCTCGCCTATACATACTATATCTGCCCCCCCACGCTCTATACACTCTTCAGGCCGGATTGTTGGGTGAGTACCTCCCCATATTATTGGCGCATCAATGTCTTTTTTCAGCCTTTCCGTGATTTGCACAGAATTATCCCAGAAATTTGACATCACAGATAACCCAATCAAATCACAGTCTTTTAACAAATCAACGGTTTCATTTAATGGCTGATCTTCGTATTTATCCCAAAACTGGCTCAACAGAAAGACTATTTTTACGTTATGACCTTCTTGTTTAAGGCACGCGGATAAAGTTCTTAGTCCAAAGGACTGTATATCTGGGTAGGGTGATATCAAACCAATATTCATGATAAAAACCTTTAATTATCGCCAGGCAAAAAGGCAATGTTTTTAAAATTTGATCTAACTGAGAAAACCAGCATTATTTTGGCCTAATCCTCTTAAGAATATTGCATAATTTCAAGTTTGTCAAATATCTCAAGGGAAAAATAAAATAGCTGGCACTACTATATTAGCGTCCATCAACATTAAAGATGGTTAGTATAAAAGCAATTAAAATAAGGGTGCTCATCGGTCTGCCGCTATCGTTTTTACAGCAACCCGCGATCTGCCCCTATACGTTGCACACCTTCCCAGTTAGGGGTTTCTATTTTGCCCCGCACCCCTTTATCAGATAACTCATGTGTGCGAAAAATTTAACAATTGGATCTGTTTTTGAGGGCTGGTCAGGGCCGGCCCCTTTTCTTTTTTTTGGCCTTCCAATACTTGCCTCCATAGACTGTTCTCTCGTAAGCGATCGGTCTCTTTTCTTTTTTGAGGCTTCCAATAATAGCTTTGAGCGGACAGGTTTTGAACAGCAAACATTTTTCACAGCCAGCAACCAAGGCCAAGGGGCAAAGAGTCATGAGGAGCACTCTCCTCTTGGAAAACCATTCATGACAGGAAGGGCATCATCAATGGACTGCAACAAGGGAAAAATCCCATGACCCATCAAGCGTAATCCCCCATAAGTTGCACCACTTTTAAGTGACCTCTCCCATTTCCAGTCTTATCGTCTCGGCACTGAAAGACTATAATCTTGCCCAGTGCTTCACCCAACTCTAGAATATTGAGTTTTCTTCTGACAACGTATTGACCTTGAGTCATTGGTTTCTCAGTAATGAGAAGAGGAAGAGATTTTTAGCTTTCTGCAAATCAACACAAGTAGCGAAATGAATTGAGGAGTGTAGGAAAGGTGAATCAAACCTCCTCATATTTGATCACTCCAACGGGACAGTTCTTGGCGGCTTCCATAATTTTTTCCTCATAGAGTGAATAGTCCACCCCTTCTCTCACTACCGCACTATCATGTTCTACCCATTTAAGTTTAAAAACCCCAGGACAGAACTTTTCTGACGTACCACATGAAACGCAACCTTCCTCAATCCAGACACGCGTAATAGCCATTGCAAAATCCCTGATATTCTTTGTAAGGTGAGCATTGAGATACCTACTTGCTAACACTAGCTAGCGTACACTATAAAAGAGAGGGGTTCAATACGCCAGCAATGAGTTTCGAGGTTTGCTAAAAGTTCATTCCACTTGGTTCAATAGCGCAAAGCTTGAGCCCCCGATTATTTTATGGCATCCTGTTTTGGCAAGCATTTCCTTTGACAAAAAGCACCAGAAGATCGGAGTTTCTATGAGCCAGAGACATTTAATGTTTTTGCAAAAAGACGGGTCGGGAATAGTGGTCGAGGCTTTGGGTTCTTCCGGCTATGAAAGTTTAAAACAGGAGGCAGAGGCCAAAGGAATGACCTGCCAGCCTCTGAGCATGGAAGACTTTTATCCCGATTATCGTGGGTACCGCTATTTTGACTTGCGAAATTCCGTCACCCGGGAGACGTTCAGCATAGATCATGTATTGGAAGCCTGGGAGGCCGATAAAAAACACCATGAAGGCCATGAGGGAACCGAGGAATGGTTCATTCATTAACCGCTTGATATTTAGCTCATGGAACAACACTTTAAAATACTAAAGCTCAAACCCGGCGCATCGCTTGAAGATGTGAAGCGGGCCTACAAAACCCAGGTCAAGATCTGGCATCCGGACCGGTTTCCACTGGAATCTCCACGCCTGCAAAAGAAGGCTCATGAGATGTTCCAGAAGATCACAGTTGCCTACAAAAAAATTAATGCTCAAATAAGACATAAATACAGGGAAACTTCGAGCCGGGAGGGAATGCGGCGTGAGCGCGCCTCACAGGCTCCAAGGGCTCCCAGAGCTTCCAGAAAATCGACAGGCACCTCTAACAACTCCGGCTCTCAACAATCCGAGCCCATCCCCGGATTCATCACTCAGGCTTGGCCCAATGGCGACAAATATGAAGGCCAAATATTCCAGAACCAGATGCATGGGAGGGGGATCTTCACCTCTTCCCAGGGTTATGTTTATACCGGTGAATTCAAGAATGGGAAGCCTAATGGCCGGGGGAAACTGGTCTATGACAACGGCGATAGTTACGAAGGGCATTTCCTGGAAGACATGCTCCACGGGCAGGGAAAATATAACTACTCGAACGGGGATTTTTATCAGGGAGAGTTCCAAAATGACTTGCCTCACGGACAAGGAATCTACGTCCTGGCGAACGGTAATACCTATCCGGGAACATGGGAACAAGGAGGGTTGGTTTCCTGACACCCCGAAGGCTCAGAGTCGCAGGCTTTGCAGTCAAGCCACTAGGCGTGGGGCCAGTGCATGTGATATTTTACCTTAGCTTTCGTGCCCCGTAGGGGTACTAACTTTCGCAGGCTTTGCAGTCAAGGAGGGTCCCCAGCCTTTCCTGCCTATCCTTGTCATGATTCACCCAGTGACGGCTAACCATTGGTGGACGATGCCGGACATGCTGGTTGTGTCCGCATTCCAGCTCTGCCACCCAAAAGCTTTCCTCATCCTGATGAAACCCTGAAATTTTTCTATCCATCTGGCAAAAACCCGAGCCCCTCTCAACTGGAACGCAACAAGGTTTCTGCCGCCATCAGCCCGATTACCGTGGTATCCACCACCACATCCAACTCCTCCTGACTGATTTCCAAAACCTCCAGATATCCCTCTTCGAGAGAATCTTCATAAGCGGTAGTAACAGGATGAGCAAATTCATTCATATCGGCAATGCGGTTGGCGGTGCTGACGATCTGGTTCAAAGTCAAAGGTTCACCTTTAACCGGACCCTTGTCATGGTGAGTCAAGGCCGCAGAGGCCACTTTGGCAGGAAGGGACCACCATTTTGTCATGAACTCTGCTCCCACCTCAGGGTGGGCGATTCCAAATTCCTCTTCTTCCAGGACTTGTAAGGATTTATCTGAAGAACTCAAATCCTTCAAAGTAAGAAAGTTGAAATATTTCTCGGGGATAACATTATCCAAAACCAGAATACCCACATCGTGCATCAAGCCGGCCAGAAAGGCTGATTCTAAATCGTCAAAATCGGAAAGCACTTTTTTAGCCAGTGACCGTGTGATAAAAGCCACCGCCATAGAATGTTTCCAGAATTCAATTTGATCGAAAGCTTTACTTTTTTTGAATGTCTTTGGCAGTTCAAGGGCATAAACCAGGTCCATCACCTGTTTCATCCCCAACCGCACCACAGCGTCCTGCAGGTTCCGGGTTTCATCCCGGCCTGTGCCGAACAAAGCACTATTTGCCAGAGTAATCAATCGCCCTGACAAAATCGCATCCGTTTTTATTAAACGGTAGACATCCTCAACTTCACAATCGGGATCCTCCATTATTTTTTGCAACCCAAACAAAATTTCCGGCAACGGGGGAAGGCTCGAATTGGTTTGAACTAATTCCAGAATTTTTTCTCGCACAGCAACTCCCTAATGAACAAATGTAAAAGCAGAAAAATGGTCTACATCCCAGCAAGGATACCAGCTTTCGGCATAAAAACTGTCAAGAATTTGCATTGACACTTTTTTGGACTTCAATTCCGAGCACCAAAATTAGAGCCCCCTCACAAAACAAGGTGGACCAGGCCGCTCCTATCGCTCCATATTGAGGGATTAATATCAGGTTGAGAATTATATTCAATATTGTAGCTCCCACCAGATTCCAGGTATTGATGATTTCCCTGCCAGAGGATATGAGCAGATTGGACAATAAAAAATTCAGGAAAAACAAAAAAATCGCCCCGGAAAGAATGTTGAGCACGGCAATTGACGGGGAAAATTCATCGCCGAACACAATGGTAATAATCTCACTGGAAAACCCCCACAGAACTAAAGCAACGCCTCCTCCAATCAGGCAAAATACACCAAATGCCTTTTTTGCGCTCTTTTTAAATTGCAGGGAATCTGAATGGTATTTTTCGACAAGTGTGGGGAATAAAACCAACATGATACTGTGAGGCAAAACAACGGACACCTCAAATAGTTTATAAGCCGCGCTGTAAAATCCGACCACTTTTTCACCGGTCATCAGTTGAAGCATTACAATATCCAATCTAAAATAAAGTACACTGAATATCATACCTAAAGCTATCGGGGCGGACCGGGCCAGATAATCTTTCCAGATGGAAAATTTGAACTCCGGCGCAAACGCTCCAAACCGGCGACGAACAACATAAAAGGATAAAATCAGCGTTATGGCTTCCGCTATAACTATACCCCAGATCAAAGGCTCCAGCTCCTGGTATAACAAAACCAATGAGATACCCAGCACAGACTTGATCAGGTTGGAGGATGCCCAGAGAACGGAATGAAATATAAACTGTTTGAAACAATTACCATAATGCCAAAGTGATTGGGAAAGAGTATTGAACAACAGGGAAATAGATAAAATCCACAATAAGTGCAAAGTGGTCGGCGGCAAGTCGGTGGCTCGAAAAATCAGGAAAACGAGTAAAATAGTCACCAGAGAGGTTACAATTTTTAATCCCAGTATGTTCGAAAGGTAACTTTTGGCTTGCGAGGGTTCTTTGGTAACTTCCCGAACCATCCAGATATCAAATCCGAAATTGGAAAAACAATTGGCCGCGATCACAATGGTAATGAGAAGCGAATACACTCCAAAAAGTGCTGGACCGAGTTGGCGAGAAACGACCAGGGTCAACAAAAAAAGGAAGACTGCGTTGGAAGCTCTTCCAGCAAAAATATAAACGGTGTTTTTAATCACGTAGAATTTGGCCGGTTGTGAAGGTAAGAAGTTTTCGGGAAGAGACACCGACTTAAACGGGATAGTGCCCAGAATAACCACACCATCCGACATTCTGTCTCTTCTGAATACTATACCCAATTAACAAAATCAAGGTGATTGACAGCTTAAATCAGGCATGCCAGTGGTTTAAAACAACCTGATCTCAATTGTTGCTTGATTCTTCGTGCTTTTAAAAATATGATCACCTCAGGGAACAGAAAAATCCTGTCATAATTTTTGCTCTATTTTCTGCGTCTCAGGTTTTAGTCCTTTTAGGATCATTAATGTTCTTCAAAAATCTCAACCCCAAAATACTGTGAAAGTTTTAGTTACCGGAGCCGCCGGTTTTATAGGTTTTCATACCTCAAAGCGATTATTGGAAGATGGGCATGAAGTCATTGGCCTGGATAACGTCAACGACTACTACGATATAAATTTAAAAAAAGACCGTTTGAAAATCCTTCGCGGTCACGCCCAGTTCGCTTTTTACGAGAACAACCTTGAGGACAAGGAAGCCGTAGAGAATTTATTCAAAAAAGAAACTCCTCAGCGTGTCATCCATTTAGCCGCACAAGCCGGAGTTCGGTATTCCATACAACATCCGGAAGTTTATATACAGAGCAATATCGTAGGCACCTTTCATATACTGGAAGGTTGCAGGCATAACCAGGTAGAGCACCTGGTATATGCATCGACCAGTTCTGCTTATGGACTTAACACTAAATACCCATTTTCCGTCCATGACAACGTCAGTCACCCTGTCTCCTTTTATGGTGCCACGAAAATTGCCACCGAATCGATGGCCCATTCTTATTCGCATCTCTACGGACTGCCAACCACGGGTCTTCGGTTTTTCACCGTATACGGGCCATGGGGCCGACCCGATATGGCTTTATTTCTATTCACCAAGGCCATTCTTGCTTCCGAGCCCATAGATGTCTATAACCGGGGTGACATGGTAAGGGATTTCACTTATATCGATGATATTGTCGAAGGGTTGAGTCGAATTATAGAGAAGGCCCCTGCACCGGACCCTGACTGGTCTGGAGATGCCCCGAGCCCGGCTTCTTCATCTGCACCCTACAGGCTCTACAACATAGGTTCAAATGCACCTGTGCCGCTGATGGACTACATTCGTGAAATCGAAAAAAATCTCGGGATGGAGGCTAAGTTGAACCTGATGCCTATGCAGGATGGGGATGTGCGCAAATCCCACGCGGATGTCGAGGACCTGATCCGAGATTTTGATTACGCCCCAAAATGGAATATTAAAGATGGCATAAAAAACTTCATCCAGTGGTACACCGATTACTATAAAGTGAACCTACCCACTCACTGAGCAGAAATCAGTCCAGCAATCATTTCCAGTTCCCGTGACCGGGCACTCACTAACACTTCTCCTCATCAGGCTAGACAAGCACCTATGAAAAAAGCAGACTTCTTATTGATAGGTGGTGGGATTATTGGAATAAGTATCGCCCGTGAATTGAAAAAACGTTACCCCGATTCCAGTGTCTGCATCCTGGAAAAGGAACCAGAATGTGGACTTCATGCCAGCGGTCGCAACAGCGGGGTTCTCCATGCTGGCTTCTATTACACTGCCGATAGTTTTAAAGCCCGGTTTACCCGAGACGGAAATCAAAGACTGACTGAGTATTGTGACTCCAAAAATATCAAGCTCAATAAATGTGGGAAGCTGGTCGTCGCGCAGAATGAGTCGGAACTGAAATGGCTGGATGAATTGATGGTTCGAGCCGGTAAAAATGGGGTTCCGCTTGAGTCGATCACAGAAGAGGAAAGCAAGTCCATTGAACCCCGCGTCAAGACTTTCCAACGAGCCCTGTTTTCACCGTCCACCTCTTCTGTAAACCCCAAAGATTTGTTGCAAGCCATACAGTTTGATGCGATCCAGGAGGGAGTGCAAATTTGCACAAATGCCCGGTACCTGCATCGAAAAGATAAAAAGGTGATACAGGCCTCCAATGGCCTCTTTGAAGCAGGGTATTTGATCAATGTGGCGGGACTTTACGCTGATAAAATTGGTCGGGATTTCGGGTTTTCAGAGGACTACCGGATTCTTCCCTTCAAAGGCCTTTATTTATATTCCAATGAACCGGCAGGATCCCTGCGAACCCATATCTATCCCGTCCCGGATCTTGCCAATCCCTTTCTTGGAGTCCATTTCACAGTCACAACGGATGGCAAAACCAAGCTCGGCCCCACGGCCATCCCTGCATTCTGGCGCGAACAGTATGAGGGCTGGGGCAATTTCAGCTTCAATGAGCTGACAGAAATTCTACTGAGACAGGCGGGGTTGTTTCTATCTTCAAATTTTGATTTCAAGGCCCTGGCTTTCAGGGAGCTAAAAAAATATTCCCGCACAAAAATGGTTTCACTGGCCTCTTCCCTGGCAAAGGGAGTAGATATTAAAAACTATCGTCAATGGGGAAAACCAGGTATTCGCGCTCAATTACTGAACATCCGGGAGAAAAAACTGGAAATGGATTTTGTACTGGAAGGGGATGATTCGTCCATGCATATTCTAAACGCGGTCTCTCCAGGGTTCACCTGCGCCCTGCCTTTTGCGGAATATGTCTGCGATCAAATCAAAAATAAGTCAGGCTGACTTTTGGGAATTACGCACCATTATTTAATTCGGCGATTATTTCCGGTTGCTCTAACAACATCTTCTCTATCTGCTTGAGCGTCAGGCGGGTCGTATTCTGCGAAGTATAATCTTCAGTTTGAACTACCTTTTTGTCACCTTCGCTCAGATATTTATTGTAGTTCAAATCGCGGTCATCCATGCTCAACCTCAGGTAGTCTCCCATATCTTCTGATCTCAACAACTCGTCTTTGGAAGCCAGGGTTTCGTGCATTTTTTCACCGTGCCGCATACCGATGGTTTTGACTACAGAATCGGAGCCTAAGATATTAATCAATCCCTGGGCGAGATCACCAACAGAGCAAGAGGGTGCATTACGAACAAAGATATCGCCCTGCTTTCCGTTCTCAAGAGCAAACCCGACCAGACTGATCGCCTCTTTCAGAGGCAGGAGGAATCGGGTCATTCCCGGCTCCGTCACAGTAAGGGGCTTCTTCTCTCTAATAAGTTTTATAAAGAGAGGAATAACCGAGCCGCGGGAAAACAAAACATTTCCATAACGAACCAGAGTCAGAATGGTCTGCCCTTCTAAAAGTTTCCGGGAAGCAGACTGAACCACCTTTTCCATAAGCGCTTTGGTTATTCCGAGAGCATTGACAGGGTAAACCGCTTTATCCGTACTGAGGCTGACCACCCTGGAAACCCCATGGCTGATGGCCGAATTGATGACATTCTGGCTTCCTATCACATTGGTCTGCGTTGCCTGCATGGGGAAAAACTCACAGGTAGGAACCTGTTTTAACGCAGCGGCATGGAACACATAATCCACCCCAGCCATGGCGTCATCGACGCTGTCCCGGTCTCTAACATCGCCAATATAAAACTTGATTTTGGGGTTCTGGAACCTCAGGCGCATTTCCTCTTGCTTCAACTCATCTCGGCTGAAAACCCGAATTTCCTCAAAGTTCTTATCGAGAAGGTAATTGACAAAATACCCTCCAAAAGAACCGGTGCCCCCCGTAACAAGAATAGTTTTACCTGCAAATTCGGCCATCAATTCTCACCCTAGTAAGTAAATAAATCCTAGCAACTCAAAACTATAGACAATAATATTTTCCGGCAACTCAAAGAGTAATAGCCCTATAAGACATTTTATCGGAATTATCGTATAAAAGCATAAATTTAACTTTGGCTTATCATTCCTCTTATACCCTGATCAGGATCAAGCTACCCTGGCTCTCTGTTTAAAAGGACCGGGCTTTTTCTAAACCCAGGAAACATCTTCTCCAAAAAGTCGTCAACAACATTCAGTCCGATTGCCGCTGTAACCTTAAACGATTTATATTTAAGGCCCTCCAAATAGGTTTCACGTGCCGCCTCCGGGTTGCCCTGAAAAGCCTGAATCCTGGCAAGTAAGCTAGCGGACTCAGTAATATAATCGCTTATATGCCCGCCCCTTTGAAGTTCATTTTCAGCCTCTTTTAATAAATATGTGTTGCCGGTTCGCTCGTATTCCCTGACAAGAGACCCAGCCCTCACCAAATAAGGCATATCGCACCTCTCACAAAAAACTTTTGCGCTGTCTGAAAATTTTTGAATATCTTCCATCGCCTGGCCTGGAAATATCTGGCGATAAATTGTCCGCTCATATAAATAAAAGTTAATGATCACAAAAATCCCAATCAAAATGGAGCCAACAGATAAAATAGAAAACCTCCGCAATGAAACTCCCTGCAAAACGTTTTTTTTGGGAAACCGCTTTCTATAGACAACATCAATCAATAAAGCCCATATTGAGAACAAATAGAGAAATAAAGATGTGGTCCAATGGTATTCAATCACACTATGGATAAGAAATCCTGCCACAACAACGCCCAGGTAAAACACAAGGTCCTGCGTAATCGATTTCTCTTTAAACCAGATGCGCAATACTTGCCGATAAAAGAAAAAAATACAGGCGCATAATAACCCTATCCCAACCAGCCCGGAATCTGAAGCAGTCTGAAAATACAAGCTGTGTGCATGGGGAGGGGTCATACCGGAACTGTAATGTGGGTACACCGCTAGAAATGTCCAAGGGCCTGTCCCCGTCAGCCAATTATCTTTAAGAATCTTACCTGCCCCTCGCCAGAAATCGTAACGCTGGCCAACGGTGTCCGTCTTCCATTCGCGCTTGATAATAGATTGTTCGAATGGTTTCTGGGCTTCCAGTGGATCAACTGATCTCAAAACGGACACCAACATCAAATAGACTGTTAGAGAGATCAACAGACCGGCCAACATCGCCTTCATGCCTGAATAATCCTTTTTAAACAACAAGTAGCTAAACATAATCATCAGCATAATTCCGGTTACTAGTTGCCCTCCCCGGGACCCAGTAAATCCCAAACTGACAAAGAGCAAAACAAAAATAATTGCCGAAATAATTTTGCGATTTTTATTGGGGGTATTGAGATAAAAAAAACAGCTCAAAGGAAGGTGAGTCAAAATGTAACACGAGTAAGAATGAAGATACGGAAATATTGAACTTGAAACCGAGGGTTGAGGGCTTTCTGTGGCAAACAAGAGTGATGGGTAGAATTGTCGGGCAACACCAAACAATGAAATAACACCCGAGAAGACCAGAAGCACCCAAAGTGTTTCATAAACCTGCTTCTCTTCCTTTAGATATCGCACCATCCCAAAAACCAGAAGAATGACACCGATATACTTAACCACAAAATCAAAACTCAGTTCAAGGCGGACCGTAAAAAAGTATCCCAGAGCACACCAGGAATAAAAAAGCAGGAGGCTGGTCGTTAGCGGAGTAAAACGTATTAAATTCCTGTCGAGGTTTCTCCAGCAGACCTGATTCAGGAACAAAAAAATGAGGGATGAAAAACTTAAAAGTATTATAAATTCATAGCGATTTAACGGGATATAGGGACTGTGACTGCCAACCCCTACGATTAATGCAAAAAAAATAAAGCTGCTTTTTCCCATTTAAAAGATGAAATCATCCTCAGATATGTCTTTAAAGAGAGCATTGCCATTCCCCCTGAACACATTATATCACTTAAGAATAAAGCAGATACTTTGAAGTAACAATTGCATAACCATGATCAACCAACTGGCCTCAAAGCCACATAACTTTTAAATTTGAGTTTCGCGCAGAGCCAAAATACTTCTTTTTTATTGTGAATGGTCGATTATTTATATAAAGTTTCATTTAAAGTGTTTATTGTTTGAAACCCTTATTATTTTTGCACTTGGAAATATTTTCTTAGAGGTTCGGTTTGAGCAACTGTTTAAATCTTGCCCTTGTTGGCGCTGGCTATTGGGGGAAAAACCTGGCAAGGAACTTTCACAAGTTGAATGCCTTAAAACTTGTTTGCGACCCATCTGAAGATGTTCTGCTAGAAATGAAAAAGAAGTACCCCGAAGTTATTACAGCGCTTTCATTTTCGCAGGCTATCAAATCACCGGACATAGATGCTGTGGTCATTGCCACACCTGTGGAAAAGCATTTCTTGCTGGCCAAAGAAGCCTTGTTGGCAAACAAACATGTTTTTATAGAAAAACCCATGACCACCAATCTTCACGAAGCAGAGGAACTGATATCGCTAGCAAAAAAAAATAAAAAAATTATATTCATCGGCCACATTCTTCACTATCATCCGGCAATTGCACAAATAAAAAAAATGCTAGGTGAGGGCGATCTTGGCAGGTTGCAGTACATTTACTCAAACCGTCTAAACCTTGGGAAAATCAGACGGGAAGAAAATATTCTCTGGTCTTTTGCGCCACACGATATTTCTGTGATTTTATCCTTGGTGGGAGAAGAACCCGTAGAGATTAAAGCCTTCGGCACTAATATTCTTCACCCCAGCATTGCCGATACCACAATGACTCATCTACGTTTTCCCAGCGGCATATCCGCTCATATATACGTTTCATGGCTTCATCCGTTCAAAGAGCAGAAACTGGTAGTCATCGGGGACGGGAAAATGGTGGTGTTCGATGACTCTGCCCCTCCTGAATCAAAGCTGACCTTGTACCCGCATAGCATTATCTGGAAAAATGGCCTGCCAGTACCTGAAAAAAAAGATGGCGTCCATATAGACCTTTCTCAGGATTGGGAAGAACCGCTTTTTGGTGAATGCCAGGCTTTTATAAACGCCTTGTCTGGATCCCCCTGTATTACCGACGGAGAGGAAGGGTTAAAGGTATTGCGTGTATTGCAAGGGGCGCAAGAGTGTATGGATAAACAGGCTGAGCTACCCAATACAAAAAATTATTTTACCCACGAAACAAGTATAGTGGACGAGGGCTGTTCAATTGGCAAAGAAACCAGGATCTGGCACTATTCCCACATTTTAAAGGGATCAAAGATTGGAGAGTGTGTAAATATAGGCCAAAATGTAATGATAGGCCCTAATGGGATTGTTGGAAATAATGTAAAAATTCAGAATAACGTGTCTGTCTATGAGGGCGTTACTCTGGAGGACGATGTATTTTGTGGCCCATCCTGCGTATTTACAAATGTCATTAATCCACGTTCCAATATCCCCCGTAAAACTGAAATCAAGCCCACATTGATATGTAAGGGGGCTACCATAGGGGCTAATTCCACCATTCTTTGCGGGATCACAATTGGTAAACACGCTTTTATTGGAGCGGGATCAGTGGTGACAGGGGATATTCCCGACCATGGGTTGGCATATGGAAACCCTGCCACCCTTCAAGGCTGGATGTGTGAATGCGGACACAAACTGGGCGAAGATAAAAAATGCAAAGCGTGTGAAAAACAGTTGCCCGCTCAATGATTGCTGACATCATCTGAACTTTGACTTTGCCCGGGCATGAAGGTATAATTGGCCCCGGATATAAGTATAATGTTTTATATTTCTGACTCTTGCAGAGATTCTCTGAATTTAGTCAGAAAATTTCAAAAACCGATGTTCTTGCACAACCTCCTTGTATTGGATTCCTTTGAGTTTGCAATAACCCCTTAAATGATATGAGTGCCTGTGCGTAATAACGCTAAGAAATATTTCGATGATCTGGCTTCGAAGGCCAAGGATATTAAGGTTACCGATTCAGAAAGGCGAACCATTGATTTTTTTGAAGGGATCGAAGTGGTCTCCAAAGAAATCATTCGCCGCACTGATGGCGGCAACAAATTGATGTTTATTGGCAATGGAGCCAGTGCCGCAATTTCCAGCCATATGTCAACAGATTACTGGAAAAATGGCGGCATGAGGGCAATAGCTTTTAATGACAGCTCATTACTGACTTGTATCAGCAATGATTATGGTTATCCTTACGTTTTTGAAAAACCCATCGAAATGTTTGCCGATCCAGGGGACATTTTGATGGCCATTAGTAGTTCCGGGAAGTCCGAAAACATTATCAATGGCGTCAAAGCCGCGCGGTCCAAAAAATGCGGTGTTATCACTTTTTCCGGTTTTAGTCCTGACAATCCACTGGTGAAATCAGGCGATTATAATTTCCATGTTTCTTCTCCAGATTATGGACCGGTTGAAATAATCCATCTCTCGATCTGCCACTGTATTTGCGATCTTATCATTCAAGAAAAAAGTCAAATCAAGTAAACCCGAGTTAGATCTATGACAGACAAAAAACTGGCGCAATCTTTATTGTATGGCATGTTGCGCATTCGTTTGGTCGAAGAAAAGATTGCCGATTTGTACTCCGAGCAGGAGATGCGATGCCCTGTACATTTATGTATCGGACAGGAAGCCATTCCCGTTGGAGTGTCCGCTAATTTACAAAAAGAAGATAGCGTCCTGGGCAACCATCGCTCCCACGGTCATTATCTTGCCAAAGGGGGAAACCTCCAAGCCATGCTGGCTGAAATTTACGGCAAAGCAACTGGTTGTTGCAAAGGCATGGGGGGTTCCATGCACTTGATTGATCTTTCGGTAAATGTTTTGGGAACCACTCCTATTGTTGGAAGCATAATTCCTATCGCGGTTGGTGCGGCTTTTTCCGCCTGGATGAAAAATGAAAAAAAAGTGACTGTCATTTTTCTTGGACGCGCCGCTACGGAAGAAGGAGTATTCTTTGAAAGTTTAAACTTCGCCGCCTTGAAGAAGCTTCCAATATTATTTGTATCCGAAGATAATCTTTTTTCTGTGTACTCACCCCTGGCAGATCGCCAGCCTAAAGAAAGAGACAATTTATCTTTGGCAAAGTCCTTTGGCATAGCAGGTACCAGAGGAGACGGAAATAACATAGAAACTGTATATGATCTCACCCGTAAAGGGGTTGAACATATCAAACGCGGGGATGGACCTTATTTTCTTGAGTTTGAGACATACAGATGGAGAGAACATTGTGGCCCCGGCTATGACAATGACCTGGGCTACAGAAACCCTGACGAGTTTGAAGAGTGGCATCAACGTTGCCCGGTTGAAAACTTTGAGAAAAAAATGTTGGATGCCAGCCTTATAGAAAAAACGCAGATAAACCAGATGCGTTGCGATATACAAGAAGAAGTTGAAAGTGCTTTTGAGTTTGCCAAATCAAGCCCCTTCCCCAACGCAAGCCAAGCTTTCTCAAACATCTATGCCTGAGAAAAATCAACCTATGACACGTGAGCTCACCTTTGCAAAAGCAATATTGGAAGCTACTGACCAATGTATGGAGAAGGATGACTCCGTCTATATCATGGGCTTGGGTGTGCCTGACCCTAAAGGAATTTTTGGAACCACCTTAGGGCTGGGAGACAAATACGGGCCAAAACGTGTTCTTGATATGCCCGTTTCTGAAAATGCCATGACAGGGGTGGCCATCGGATCCGCCATCCAAGGTCTCAGGCCAATCTTGACCCATCAGCGCATCGATTTTATGCTTTTATCGATGGATCAGATTATCAATAATGCAGCGAAATGGCATTATATGTTTGGAGGTCAGGCATCGGTCCCTCTGGTGATTCGCTTGATCATAGGGCGTGGTTGGGGCCAGGGGCCGCAACACTCGCAGAGCCTTCAAGCCTTGTTTGCCCACATCCCGGGCCTGAAAGTGGTCATGCCATTCACCCCTCACGATGCAAAGGGCCTGTTGATATCTTCAATTGAAGACAACAATCCCGTGATATTTATCGAACATCGTTGGCTCCATAATTTATTCGGAGAAGTTCCTGAAGAAACTTATACCGTGCCCATAGGAAAGGCCCGAGTCAGCCGTGAGGGTAAAGATGTAACAATAGTCGCTTCTTCCCATATGGTTCTTGAATCATTAAAAGCAGCGGAATTTCTAAGCAAAAAGGGGGTTGAAGCCGAGGTGATTGATCTCCGGACCATAAGACCTTTGGACGAAGAAACAATACTAAAGTCTGTTCAGAAAACAGGTCGGTTAATTGTGGCTGAGGGGGCAAATAAGTTCATGAACTTTTCTGCAGAAATTGTTTCCGTAGTCTCTGAAAAGGCATTTAAAGAATTAAAGGCACCGCCTGCACGTATTGGTTACCCGGATTTCCCGACTCCAACCAGTTGGGCCTTATCAAATCATTATTATCCTCTTTCACTGGACATTATAAATACTGCAGGAGAAATGTTTGGGCTTACCAGATTTAATGATGAGGATTTAGGGATTAATCGGAATGATCCTATGGATGTTCCCGACAAGTCATTTACAGGCCCCTTCTGAGAATAACCTGTGAAACGTACTTCATGCGCAGTAAAGATTCATATCTTTTGTAGAGGTTGCATTGGCCCACAAAGAAACAACAAATGTATTCATTCTGGGCATTACCAGCGATATCGGTGAAGCCTTGGCGAGGCTGTATAAAAATGAGGGTTGCCGTGTTGTGGGAACCGGCAGAAACGTTGATGCTGGTAAAAAATTAGAGGCTGAAACTAAAATACCCGTCATACCCTTTGATGTTGGAGACCGTAGCAGCATCCCAAAACTGCTCGACACATTCTCATCCTTCTCATTTTCCTGGGATATCTTTATCTCAGCAGTTGGGACAATGGAACCAGCGGGAAGCTTTTTTTCTACTGATTTCGAATCATGGGAAGACTCGGTTCGCGTTAACTCTACTGCTCAGCTAGAGGTTTTACATGCTCTTTATCCTTATCGAAGAAAAGACAAGGTTTCTCATGTAGCATTTTTTGCGGGAGGAGGAACAAATAACCCGTTCACCAATTTCTCCGCATATTGTGTTTCCAAGATCATGCTGATTAAGATGTGTGAGCTTTTGGACGATGAGAATGAAGATTTGAATGTCTTTATTCTGGGACCGGGCTGGGTAAGGACTAAAATGCATCAGGAAGTTTTAAACAACCCTGAGGGAGCAGGAGAAAGCTACTTCAAGGTTCAGTCATTTTTGAATTCGGATGAACCAGGTACCTCCCACAAGGATATTTACGATTGCCTGAATTGGTGCATTGCCGGAGGTAGAAAAGTTGTTGGAGGCCGCAATTTTTCCGTTGTGCATGACCTCTGGAGGGACACAGACCAAAAGCTTGCCGAGCAACTGCTCCAGGACAACAATAAATTCAAATTAAGACGATCGGGAAACCTCCCGTAACCGAAAGAGGAAAAAACATTAACATGAAACAATCACCCATTCTTGAAAACCTGCTTCTGACCCTGCCAGCCAAGGCAGATCAGCACTCTCCTGAATCCGAGCTGCATATATCGATGAAACAGGAGGCCCGCAAGGAAATCATTTCACTTTTCCCCACGAGCGATGATCAACAGGCAGTCGATTTCAAGCCCTTCGGCGAACTCATTTTCCCTTACCATAAAATGGGAGCGATTGATTCTCTCAACCTGTTTGATCTCGATGAATTGATTATCTTCAGTTTTTATTGGAAAAACAGGAATAGTTACAAACGTACCCTGGATGTAGGTGCCAATTTAGGGCTGCATTCAATCATGATGGCAAAATGCGGATTTGAGGTTCAGTGCTATGAGCCTGACCCAACCCATTTCAAAATATTGACTGAAAACCTTGCAAGAAACAACTGCACGGCTGTGAAGCCTTTTAATTGTGCGGCATCCATCAAGTCTGGAGAAATGGAGTTTACCCGTGTCCTGGGAAATACAACAGGAAGCCATCTTTCCGGGGCCAAGGCTAATCCCTACGGAGAACTCGAACGATTCAAGGTGCAGGTCGTCAATATCAGGCCCCTTATGGCTGAAGCCCAATTGATCAAGATGGATGTAGAAGGACACGAAAAAGATATTCTTCTCGCTACAGAGGAGGCAGACTGGGAAAACACGGATGCCATGGTTGAGATTCAGGACGAAAACAATGCCAAGGCTGTTTATGAACATTTCAACAAAATGAAGGTCAATCTTTTTCCGCAGAAAATCAACTGGACGCAGGCACGCACTCTTGATGACATGCCAACAAGTTATCGGGAAGGCACATTATTCATAAGCTGTAAAGATAAAATGCCCTGGTAGATTTTGGTTTAGTTGAATAATTGAAATCATGATCAAATTAACACCTAGAGACAGACCTCTTGCCTATCTATTGGTAGCATTTCTTGTATTGGAAATATTTTCTTATTCCACCCTGTGGATCAAGCATGTTTTTTTTCCTTATGTCGGCCCCCAACCCAATACAGAGCTGAAGAAAATTATCAGTTCAAGGTATTCGGTAGACTCAAAACTTCTCTTGGAAGATGTAAATGCCGTGCATTCAGGAAGTGGACCGACCTATCATCCCTATCGATGGTATATGGCAAAGGCCAACTATAAGGGACACTATGCGATAACAGACCAATACGGTTTCAGAAATGATAGAACGAAAATTAAAAAAGATACTGAAAAAATTGCTTTTTTCGGCGGTTCAACGATGTGGTCAACCTCTACCCGACAAGAGGGCACAATTCCAGCTTTTATCAACCGGATGACGAACAATGATATAGTGGAAACTTTGAACTTCGGCGTGGGAGCTTACGAGTCTACAGCAGAATTGATGACGTTCATGGAAGTGAGCCGGCATGAAAAAAAGATAAAATATGCAGTGTTTTATTCCGGCGCAAATGAAGGCGTCCTTTTGACAAACAAAATTCTAGAGACCAGAGAGAATAATCTTAACAACCCTTTATATGAGGTGATGGGCTTCCCCTTTCTTCGCATCACACGTTTGGGGATAGGCAACACCGATTATATGTTTTCTTCCATATCAGGAACTGATGTCGCGCTAAAAAGAAAGAATGAAGGTTATATCCCCTATTCTTATCAGTTAGCTCGCAAGTTTCTCAAGATTGTTAACTCAAAATTCTCAGAAATTCAAAGCACAGAAGCCTATTTGAAGTCTGACAACGAATATAAACTGGCGGCAGAAAGTGCCAAAAATATTTATTTATCCAATATCAAGGATATCACTGCTCTGGCTCTTTCCAAGGGGATTGTTCCGGTTTTTATTCTGCAACCTCTGATTTTCACGACAACAAAAAAACAAATGACCCAGGGAGAAGCTCTCATCATTAAACACAGCGAAAATCCCATCTTAAATCTCAGAAAACTACTTGAAGAGATTTATACTGCTATAAAGAAAAGCAAAGAATTTCATGAATATAATTTTTTTGACCTTAGCGAATCTTTAAACAAACTAGACGAGAAGGCCCACTTTATAGATTTTTGCCATGTCTCGGAAGATGCCAACAGAATAATTGCTGAAAGTATTTTTGAGCAACTAAAAAACTTCATACCTAAAGAATATTACACCGTGAAAACGCAATCATAGGCGTTTCCAAAGAGGAATTTTTCACAATGCGCCCCCCATCTTTATCTGTAATTATATCCAATTATAATGATGCAGAGCTTCTACCTCAATTTCTGCAGTCTGTAGTGGACCAATCGGTTCAACCCAAAGAGATAATTATCATAGATGATGCTTCCACGGATAATAGTGTCGAAATCTTAGAAGAATTTGCCCGGAAACACTCCATTGTCAAATTTGTCCGTAACAAGACCAACCAGAAGCCCGTTATTTGTTATTACAAGATTGGTTTAGAAATGGCCACCGGGGACTTCATTATTGGGTTGGGAGTGGACGATATTTATTTGCCGGATTTTTTTAAAAAGCATATGGAGATCCTGAAAAAACATCCGCAAGCAGGAATGTCTATTGGCTTTTGCCTTATTGAGGAAGCGGGTACTATGAGACTGGACGCCCTCCCCCCTTTCCTGGCCAATGAACCCAGCTATATACCACCAGAAAAAGTACTGCAAGCGATGACAAATAAGGATTGGTTTATCATGGCACACACTTCTGTATGGAGACGAGAGGCAGTCAAAGAGGTGAGAGGGCTACCCATGGAGCTAAACCCTTACTTGGATGAATTTACATTTTTGATGCTTGCGCTTAATTATGGAATCTGTTTCATCCCGGAGCCTCTTGCCGTCTACAGTGTAAGAGCAAACACCTTTTCATCCAACCATAACCTCGATCAATATTTTAAATTCCGAAGAAAACAAGAAGAGTTCATGGAAACCAGCTATGCGGACAAGTTCCCTCCTGCTTTTGTCGAATATCACAAGAAAATAACTCGTTACCGGGAAGGATTGATGCATTTGGATAACTGGTCTGAGACGCAGAAAAACTGTTCGAAATATCTGGAAAATGCATTACCCAAATATAATTTTATCAACCGTATATTTCACCGGCTTTATCCAATTCTGTCAAATATCCAAAAATCATTTTTCAAATTGTACCTGTTCCTCCGGCTGGGCCGCTTGACCTGGACCAGAGTGACACAGTATTTTCATCCTTCAAGAAAAAAGTTTAAAACGAAGGAAATGCCAGTTGGAGACATAGAGAAATTTATCAAAGCAGCCCAGTATTTTCAAAATTTGATAAATCAGGAAAAGTGACCAAAAAAAACGAGCTTCGATGAGATCTGAATTCAAAAACTCAAACAAGTGGCCCTGCATTAATTCAATTTCAACCCCTTAGCATTTTCATTCTTTCCCAATAAAACCGGGGTTTTTACCTACACCATGAAAACTCAAATTCCCTCTATCACCCCTCTTAGAGGTATAGCGGCAATCATAGTTGCAATTCATCACTTCCAGTTTCGAATATCCGACTTCGAATTAACCCAAAAAACATGGTTTTTTTATAATGGCTTCCTTTGGATCGATTTCTTCTTTATTCTTAGCGGGTTTGTCATTGCCCATGTGTATTTGCAAAATTTCATTTCTGGGACAAACTGGAAAAACTATAAAATTTTTATTTTTTCACGAATCGCCAGAATATATCCCCTACACATTTTCATTATATTTGGTTTGGTGATTCTGGAATTTATAAAGATGGGCATTGTAAGCTATGGAGGGATTAATATTACGGAGGAGCCATTTTCCGGAGAGCGCGGTATTTGGCCCTTGTTCTCAAGTATTTTTTTGCTGCAAAACTGGTTTTTTCAGGACCTGGCCGCATGGAACCCCGTGTCATGGTCCATTAGCATGGAATTCTTTCTTTATATTATTTTTCCTTTTGCCCTCATGAGGTTATATAAAGGGAACTTGTTAAGCTTGGCCTGCAAAGCATTTTTCTTGATTTTAGTGATATGGGCGCAAACAGTAATAGCACCTCCAGGAAGCTCAGGGTATTATCATCTGAGGAGCGTAAAAAATATTGCGGAATTTTTTATCGGAATTCTGGCTTACAGGCTGTACGCAGAAAACGTTTGGAAAAATCTATTTCACAAAGACGGGTTCTTTTTACTTTGCTTGTCGCTTTCCGTAGCATGCATACATTTAAACTTTAATTATTCACTGGTAATTCCCTGTTTTGCCTTGCTAGTCATTGCAGGAGCCGCTAACGATAGGGTGTCGTCAAACATCCTTAACACCGAACCTCTTAATCATTTGGGGAATATATCGTATTCTGTTTACATGTTACATTATCCGATAATTATGCTAGCTCAAAAATCCACAAAAGTCTTCTTTGGCTCTAATCTTAATACATATCTTTCAAATAATTTGCTACTAACACCTCCCGCGCAAGTTTTTATTTATTTGTTGATCGTTATTATGGCGGCAAGCATTTCATATAAAAAGATTGAAGTTCCTTTCCGGGAAGGCTTAAAAAAAACCAGGTTTTTCAGGAACATGTCGTTGGATATCAGCTCTGCCGCACATACGAAGGGGGAAATGAAATGACTCATGATGTGCCATCCGAAATGAAACAAATACTAATATAAACTCATATTTCTCATTTAAGATGAAACTGTGCCGACAGTATACAGTAGGAGAAAGGCCCCAGCCAAACGGGGTAGTTCCATGATTTCCTATGAATTTTGGTGCCCATATGGGAAGTTTCGGGTAAACTGTGTCGTGAAGTCGTTTTTTCAGAATACGTTATCAAGTCTGACTAAAAAAAGTAGATACCTGTTAAAGGATAGGCTATGACTGTAAAAGTTAGCTTCGCAGAGTTAACCCATACCGGGAATACAATCGCGACCGACACGTTTCCTCTGGGCATTAGTATGGTTGCCGCCAATGCTCAAAAAATATTAGGCGATGAGATCGATTTTGAAGTTTTCAGGTATCCTGAGGATTTTAGCAGTTACCTGGAAACAAATATTCCCACCCTTGCCTGTTTTTCCGCTTTTTCCTGGAACATCGGATTGGGCCATGAGTACGCCCGGCAAATCAAAAAGGCTTTCCCAAAGACAATTACTATTTTTGGAGGGCCCAATTTCCCTGCAGGATACGAAGAGCAAAAAACATTTCTCGAAAAATATCCATCTATCGACTGTTTCTTCGAATTTGAAGGCGAAATGGCATTTATTGAGATGTTCAAAGCATTGCAGAAGATCGATTTTGATTGGAACCGGTTCAAGATAGAGCGACAGACCGTGCCGAGCATCCGTTACCTGACTGACGGGGATTTAGTTGTCGCTGAACTGATGCCACAAGTGACGGACCTTGACAGTTTACCTTCGCCACATTTGAGCGGAATTTCTGATAAGTTTTATGATGGGGTCCTCGTTCCCATGATGCAAACGGCCAGAGGTTGCCCTTATGCTTGCACATTTTGCACGGAAGGTGGGTCTTATTTCCAAAAGGTTAAAAGATTTAGCCGGGAGCGGATTGAAGCAGAACTGAAGTACATCGTCGAGCGAGTTAAAGTTAACGACCTGATGATTGTTGACGCTAACTTCGGTATGTTTAAGGAAGACCTTGAGACCACTCATATGCTCGCTGAGTTGAAGGAAAAATATAATTGGCCAAAATGCGTAATTGCCGCTACGGCTAAGAACAATAAGAAAAGGATAATAGAGATTGTTAACGTTTTAGGCAGCAACACCATGGCCCCATCCTTCTCCATCCAAACCACAGACGAAGAAGTTCTCAAACACATCAAGCGCAAAAACCCACCCCTGGACCAAATGATCAAACTGGGTATTGCCGCCAATGAAATGGGTCTCCAGAGTAAAGCTGAGATAATTCTCTGCCTGGAGGGGGACAACAAATCCGTCCATTTCAAATCCGTCTTCGATACGCTGGATGCCGGGATAAGCTATATACTGATTCATCAGTTCAGGATGCTTCCTGGTACCGAGTCGGCAAGCAAGGAGACCCGCGAAAAATTCGGCTTCCAGACACGATACCGGGTTTTGCCCCGGTGCTTCGGTATTTATGAATTTCGAGGTGAACCCTTTCGTTCTGCGGAAATTGAAGAGATCGTTGTTGGGAACAATACCATGAGCTATACGGATTACCAGGATTGCCGGCATCTTGGCTTGACGGTGGAGATTTTTAATAACGATTCCTTTTTTATTGAGTTGATTCGGTGTCTAAACACCTATGGAATTAAACGCTCTGAATTTATCAAGGAAGTTGACGAGAAAATAAAGTTGGATTCGGGGTCTCTCGCCGATCTTTACCGGGAATTTATGGAAGTAGTAAAAAAGACTACTTGGGACTCTTGTGAAGAAGTCGAGGAATTTACCCAGAAATCAGGTGTGATCGAGCGTTTTATCGATGGTGAATATGGGACGAACGAACTCTATAAGTATCGTGCTCTGGCAATTTTTACCCAGACCCAGGAGCTTCACCATTTTGCGTTCAAGGTGGCCCGGTTGCTTCTTAATAAACAGATTTCCGAAAACCCGGTTTTAGATACGTATTTAACCGAATTGCAGGAATTCAGCCTTTTACGCAAAATGGATCTGATCAACACCAGCCAGTTAGTAAGGCGTGAATTTCATTTTGATTTTGCGATGTTGTTAAAAGAAAACTTTCTTCCTGATCCAATGAAGACCCACCGACCCGAAGGTGTTGAGCTGGAAGTTTTTCATTCGGATTCACAGCGTGAGTTGATCAACGGGTATATCAAGCAGTATGGGAAGGACTTGATAGGAGATGCGCGCATCCTTATCCGTAACGATATAAAATTATGGCAGCGGAGTGCCCGAGCCTATAAATTTGATGGTTCTGGAGAAACAACCCTGGCTTGTTAGCTTAGGGGCGACCACAAGCATTCATTCGATGACGGGTTCTTAAGGGGGAAATCTCAGTCAAAACCCCGATGGGAATATCCTGTCCCTGGTAGCTACCACTTTCTAAATTAGAATTCCCACCTTCACGGGCTGTATAGCCTCTTGTGCTGGCGGTCTATCGCAGTGAACAATGTGGTCCAAACTTATTACATTCTTTAATCATCAGGTTTTTGACCCAATTCCTAATATACAGTTTGGATCAGTTTTCGGGGAGCACGGGTTTAACTCAATCGGCTGGCTGTAATCATTCGGCTCCAGCATAGGCTCATCAAAGATAGCTTGAAATACCTCTTGATATCTTTTAAGTGATTGACCGGATTTCCATTATAAGTGTGAAAAGTGTTTGTGTAGAACTATAAATAAAAAATTATAAAACCTGATATCTTTTAACAGCTCACAACTGACCATGATTTTTTGCCGAGCTTTTAGAAGAATATGGGCTACTAAATCTAGCGCATTTGTCATGCAAAAGGAAAAATTATATGAGCTCTGATGAACCTATCCGATTGGACAAGAGTTGCAGAATTTGCGGATCTCAAAAAACTAAGGATGTCTGGGAACTAAAACCAACACCTCCCGGTGACCGTTTTGTACCAGAGTCACAACTTGATAGTTCTAAAGAAAAACACCCTCTTATTTTGGCTCTATGCGAAGCATGCGGTTACCTTCACCTGCCCCATGTTCTGGACCCTAAATTAATTTATTCTGACTATCTTTACGAATCGAAGGTCACTCTTGGCCTTAGACAACATTTTAAAGAATACGCAGAAAAGGTACTCTCAATTTCCAAGACCGCCAAAGGAAGCATGGTAGTTGATTTAGGCAGTAACGATGGTTCATTGCTTGAGGTGTTTCAAAATCTAGGCATGACGGTGCTGGGAATAGAACCCAGCGTGATTGCTTTAAAAGCCAATGATATCGTACCAACGATTCGGGACTATTTTAATGAAGAGCTCGCAAAAAACATTGTAAAGAACCAGGGCAAGGCCGCAATAGTAACCGCAAACTACATGTATGCCAATATCGATGACGTCAAACAATTTACAAGGGACGCTAAAGAGCTATTGGATGAAGATGGAATATTTGTAATTCAAACCGGTTACCACCCCGAGCAAATGAAGATATTTATGTTCGATTATATTTACCACGAACATATCGCTTATTTTACCGTAAAAGTTTTAAGTCGATTACTACAGGACTGTGGTTTCGAGCTACTTCATGTGGAAACCAACCCCATGAAGGGAGGGTCTGTCAGAGCTATTGCCCAGCATGCCGGTGGACAGCGCAAAATCGACCAAAGCGTAGACGCTTTCATCCAGAATGAAGAGGCCGCCGGAATGCACAAGTGTGAAACCTACTTCCGTTTTGCAGAAGATATAAACGACCGTAAAATTGCCCTGTTAGAATTGCTGAATCCCTTGAAGTCCGAGAACAAGAGAATTGTCGGATATGGGGCGTCGATCAGCACCACAACCCTGGCGCATCAATTCGAAATAGGAGGTCATCTTGAATATATTGTTGATGACAATCCCATCAAGCAGGGTCTCTATTCTCCAGGATATCATCTCCCGGTTTATGCTTCCGGAAAACTATATGAGGACATGCCAGAATATGTCGTTATCCTCGCATGGCAATACCAGGATGCTATTATCGAGAGGAACCGGGAATATCTGGATCGGGGTGGAGCGTTCATTGTTCCGCTTCCCGACACAAAAATCGTAAAGAAGTAACTATTTGTCCCTGCAGACCAATATCTTTGCTAAGCATTTATGGGAAGGCACGCTGAAAGGACAGGAAAATAATGCCAACCGTTTTTATTACAGGCGCTAATAGAGGATTGGGACTGGAGTTCAGTCGCCAATATGCAAACGACGGTTGGGAAGTAATAGCCTCCTGCCGAAACCCAGAGGCAGCCCAGGAATTGAAATCTCTCCAAGGGAACGTCAAGGTTTGTCAGATGGATATAACAGACCAAAAGCAAATCAAGAAGGTTTCTCTTGAATATCGTAACCACGCTATCGATGTTTTAATCAATAATGCAGCCGAACACGGGCCCTATGACAACAGCGCTTCGTTTGGAGATATTGACGCGAATGAATGGCTAAAAGTTTTTCTAAGCAATTCTATATCACCGCTAAAGGTCGCAGAGGCTTTTCTTGAAAATGTAAAGAGAAGCGCACAGAAAAAGATCGCATTTATTTCATCACGCGCCGGCAGTATTTCGGAACGAGGGAAACTGCCTCATCACCAACATGGGGGAAGCTATATTTACCGCTCGAGCAAGGCCGCCCTCAATGCCGCAACCCAGAGCCTAGCCTTTGATTTAGAGCCTCAAAAGATTTGTGTTATAGTGCTTCATCCTGGCTTTGTCCGAACCGGCATGTCTGAAGATGATGCCGAGCTGGATGCCTCAATTAGCATTGCAGGAATGAGGAAGCTCATCTCAGAATCCACACCTAAGGATAACGGCTTATTCCGCACCTATGAGGGCGAGTTAATTTCCTGGTAACCTTTCCAATAAAGCAATTGCCATACTTATGACCAACATCCATACGATTGTAATTGACGCTGGCGGCCGATATGGTCTACACCCTAGCTGGAAACCCTTTTCAGGGGAATTAAAATACTTTTTGTTTGAACCTGACCTTCAGGAAGCAGAAAGATTAAAGACGAAATATGCCGACCGCTCTGATGAGATTATTGTTGACCAGCGTGCTCTTTCTGACTCAGATGCTGGAATAACAATAAACATATTGAAAAATCGTGCCATGAGCACATCCTATGCACGCGACCCAAAGTTGGAGTTTTTTTCTGGGGAGCGAAAAGAACAGGTTGAGGTTGTAGAGAAGCTGGAAGTTGACACCATCACCATAGATTCTTATTGCCATGACAATCAACTGAAAGCAGATTTTTTAAAACTCGATGTAGAAGGAAATGAATATAAAATTCTGCAAGGTTCATCCTTCCAACTGAATAATTTATTGGGAGTTCGTTGCGAGGTCAATTTCGACCGAATATTTGAAGGCATGCCAACGTTTGCCGAAATACATGACTTCATGTTGAACAAAAATTTCTTTCTATTAAACCTGGATTACAATGGGAGAGGTTTTTTATGCAACGAATTTGCTGATGCTAATGGCAGGTATGGGATAATACAGGATTGTGACGCAGTATGGGTTAGGCGCCTGAAAGATGTGTTTGATTCAAACGACTCGGAAGATGGAATGCAGCAAGTTCCCATATTAAAATATGCCGCCTTTTGCATGAACAACAATGCACCCGATTTAGCAGTCCATATTCTTCTAGAGGCCCGGCAGGAGCTCACGATTAGTTATGAACCACTAAAAAACACCAAGCTTTATAGCTTTCTATTCGTAGCTCTACACAAACACTTCTACACACTTAAATGGCAACCCGGCCAATCACTTAGAAAACATCAAGAAGCATTCCAAGCTATCTTTGATGAACCTATGATGGAACTAAATGATTACAATCAGTCAATTGAGTTAAACCCGGACTGAGCAAAGCGGAGCAAGCTTAGCCTCGCCTCTTTTCAGATAGAGTCCGCTTCTTCTTAGCTCCCAATTGTTTTTTTTGCCACATGCTTAACACTCTCGTTTTCAGTTTTTCTCCAAACTGAACAACCGTTGCAAATATTGATCTTTTCTCTCTGGCCCTTGAGGTGCATTTCCCGGACTCTGTTAAGGGCTTTGCTGTTCTGCCAGATATCCACCATGGAATGTGTTTGAATATCGCCGATAGGTATTTTCAAGTGCGTATCCACTCCACAAAGACTCACCCTGCCGCTTTGATGGATGGTTAACGTGCCCCAAAGCGACATGCAAGGAAAATCGTTAGGGTCATAATCATCGTTGAAATCCATCACATCAATCTGCGACCCCCAATTATGCGCCTTGGCCGCTACAACCTGATCGTTTGGGCTGAGTTTCTCCTCCCAGTGCTTGATCCAATCGGTGACTTCCGTGTGGTTTTCCTCTTGAACTATCATCTGTAAGCGAATAAGCAAACCAGGGTTTATCTGATCTCGCAAACGGATAAAGTCAACGGTACTGTTATAGACCTGCTCAAAGTTCAACCCTACCCTAATATTTTCATAGACCTCTTTTTTCAAAGAATCAACATTGATATAAATCTCATCCAGACCCGATTCCAACAACTCCTGCCCTTTTTTATCTAACAGGGACCCGTTGGTGGAAATGTTCACACATTTGATCCCGATTTCTTTTAATCTTCGGATGTGCCCGGAAAGTCTATTGTCGATAAGAGGTTCGTTGTCTTTATAAAGATGCACTTTCTCAACGCGATCTTTGTCTTCTGCCAACTCTGCCAAAATTTTATCAAAAAGAGCATCGGACATGAATGCTTTCGGCTTCGAAAAATCGATCTCGCACATCACGCAACGTGCGTTACAAGTGTTTACAGTCTCTATATCAATATATTTTGGGAAAGCCAATAAATCCTCCATGGGGCTTCCCAAATCTTCCTCGAGAAACTTTTCGGCATCCAAACCCTGCAACCTGGTCGATAAAGTCATATAGAAAGTTCAGCTTAAGGAAAAAGGAAAATCATAACTGCTTTTATTTTCGCGCAAAATCCAGAATTTCTGCAACAAAAATCAAACCAACCAAAAAATTAAACCAAAATTGGCAAAAGAGCCTTTTAAAATACAGGGAGATCAGCAAAGAGCGGAATGGAGTCGGCCATTATAATAGTCAAACCTGAACCTGGGTGCAAAGGATGCTCTCGGTTATCCTACAGACCTATCCTCCTCCAGAGCATCCGGGTTGGCCTCATAAAATCTTGCCGCCGCTTTAGCTAAAGGGCTTCGAAAAAGACTCTTGTAGTAACCTTGGCGGACACCTGAATTTGCGAGCGGGCTTTTTAGGCGGCAGTCAATGGAAAACCGAGTGGTCTCGGAATTACTGACTTCCAGCCCGTGCAGAATGCCCAAGTCGAAACAAAGCACTTCTCCAACATTGAAGGGAATAGGAAACATTTCGGATTTGTAGCTTTCATCCACCACACGCTGGAGCAAATAAGGAACCCCCAACTGATGTTTAATGGAACCCTTTTCCACCCCTACACTTTCGACAGGATGAGTTTTGAGTTTTGGCTGAGCATGAGACCTGGATAAAAACCTGACTGCTCCTCCCTCATCTACGTCTGTCAGGTTAATCATGCAGGATACTTCATAGGGGGAATTCCCATAGTCCAGATCATAATGATAGCCTATATTATCCTGGGGTTTTCCCGGCCTTGATATTCTAAATTTGGGTTCGATTTGAATATCCACATCCAAACCCATTATTGATTCAAAAAATTTCTGATTCTTCGTGAAAAATGCTATATGGTTTTGATTCGTCAAAAGATATTTATACAACTTGTAGTGTATCTTCTGATGCTGGTCATCATCTTTCACGTGGTTATGATAATCCTCCAGTTCAATCTCTTTTCCCAGAATCTTTTTAAGTTCGCCCTTAAAAATATCTCTCACCGCAAAGACATCTTCCTTGTCCTCCAGGGAATGGAGCAAATAACCTTCTATCTCAAACTTTTCAACATCTCGATTATAATTCATAGCTTGTCCTGAGAGTGTAGTTACAAGGCAGAGTTCAATTGATAAATAAAGTGGCCAGGCACTTCCTACTGATTATTCGTGCCGAAACTCAGATAAATCTTTTTGGTAGGCATCACCAACTTGTCGCATATCTTGAGAGGCCAAAAACACCCGCCGGAAACATATTAGGGCTTAACAAACATTGTGAATTCCATACTCACCCTGGTTTTTCCCCCTACGCTCGGCGCCCCCCCATGGATCAGCCGATCATGAAACAGAATGGCATCTCCAGATTCCCCCATGAAAGTAATCGGGTTCAACTCTTCATCAGGAGTCTCAATAACTGGCTTCATAATACCATCTTTTTTAATGCCGTGATAAGGCCACTCCTTCAAATGAGTTCCCGGAGAGTACCTAAACCCACTGGCTCCGGGTTCAACATAAATCCCGATCCAAATTTTAACGCGTTTGACATTATCAGGTGTGTAGCCATGCCCCAATTCCCAAAACCACGCATCAGCGTGCAAGGGGCCCATATCCTGACCCTCATTGGGGCGGACTATTCTCCAATAAATCTCTTCTCGCCCCACATCGTTTTCATCGGAAATCTCAAAAGTTCCAAAATCTGATTCCAGTTCTTCAAAGAAACTCATTTGACGAATCTCTTTAACATTTTCCAGCGAGAGAATCCGAGCTTCCTTTGGCCAGATGGCATGGTGATCCAACAAATCAGACTTTTCGTGGTACCGGTCCATCTCAAGCTGCTCGAAATGGCATGCGTGCTTTGGAGCAACAGACTTAAGATGGGATCGCCAATGGTCACTTATCATGCTTCTTAAGCGGCTGATATTTTCTGCGGGAAGGGACAAATCCGCAAAGTATCCTGAGGGTCCAAAAACTTGTTCTCTCATTTTATTTTTTTAAGTTGGACAAAAAAAGTGGGACCGCATTATGAATCCTGACAGCCTAAGGGGAGATTTTTAACTCCCCAGATTAGAACTCAAAGCTACTATTTTATGCACATAAAATCAAATAAAATAGCAAGTTGCAAGGTCAGGGCCAAAAGCAGCGTTCGAAACTATGGCTTGACCTTTGCCTGCTTTTTGAAAAAACAACATTTGCTCCACTTCTGGACACCCAAGCACTTTATGACAGGTGCTGATATTAATCCAAGTGTTATTCCGTTGCTGGGGGCAGTGACATACGAATTAGTCGCCACCCAAACGAATTCAACTCTTACTTAAGTAATCGGTCGTATTCTAGGTAACGATGAGAAGTTTTTTGCATTATTCCAGCTCATGAGCCCTCTGAGGCTCCACCCACACATTTGCTAGATATAAAAAACACACCATTTATTCCTGATTAATATACTTGAAATAATTGAAGAATTGTTTTACTTTGGAAATCGAATTTCTGTCTCCCATGGAAGATGTTTTGCGTTACGTATTGGCACCAACCGCCATCAAGCAAATTACCTGTAAAGAACAGAAAAAAATATTAATTAAATTCGGCCAAGATCAGGAAAGTCCTTCAGCTTGGCAGTCCACCCCACCTGATAGAACTTAACTTGTGCTAAATCGAGCATCCTCGCGTGAATTCAGGTTTTTTTTACTTGGCGATCGCCCAACCTTCCACGCCCTTCATAATAAATTAAGATGAAACTTTCAGACTATGTAATCCAGTTCTTGGCCAAACAGGGCATCAAGCATGTATTTGCGATAACGGGAGGTGCTTCAGTACATTTGATTGATTCAGCATCCAAAACCCCGGGAATTGATTACATTTGCCCTCAACATGAACAGGCCGGCGCGATGATGGCAGATGCATACTCTAGAGTAACTGGAAATCTTGGCGCAGCAATCTCTACTAGCGGACCAGGAGCCACAAACATGATTACCGGGGTATGTTGTTCCTTCTATGATTCAGTACCCGCAATCTATATCACAGGACAAGTCTCGACTTTTCGTATGAAGGAGACGTTAGGAATCAGGCAACTTGGGTTCCAAGAGACTGACACGGTGGATATATTCAAACCTGTCACAAAGTATGCTGTCTTGGTCAAAGATGTCAGCGATATTCGCTATGAATTGGAGAAAGCTGTGCATATTGCCAAGTCAGACCGCCCTGGACCTGTGGTAGTTGATATTCCAGATAACTTGCAACGTGAAGATATTAATCCAGACGAACTCAGGCCATTTATCCCCGAAACAAAAGTCGACGCCCCCTCCTCCTTGGATGGGAAAATCAAACAGTGCATAGACCTTATCAACCTTGCCAAAAGACCTGTCATTGTATTGGGCTGGGGAATTCGTCTGGCAAAGGCGGAAGAGGAAACCTTGAGATTTGTAGAGGCCTGCGGGTTTCCGGTTCTGGTATCATTTGCAATGCGAGATTTCTTTCCCGCCGTCCATCCCCAGATAGTGGGACCATTTGGTTCTCATGGCACGCGTTATGGGAATTTCACAGTACAAAACTCCGACTTGGTTATTGCCCTGGGCTCAAGGCTGGATGTAAGAAAATCTGGCTCACCACCAGAGCATTTTGCCAGGGCAGCAAAAAAAATAATCGTCGATATCGATGGTTACGAGCTGGGTAAATTTAAAAATTTGGGGATTAATCCGGATGTAACTGTGCAAGCCGACTGCCGAGACTTTTTGACGGCAATAAACAAACGGTCTGGAGAAATCACTCCCTTGGATACTTCGGCGTGGCAGAAAAAAATTGAAGATTGGAAAAAAAAGTTCCCCATCTGCGATCCGGATTTTTTCGAAGAAGAAGACCTCAATCCATACGTTTTTGTGAAAAAACTATCCGAAGAACTGCGGGAAGGTGATATCATCGTCTCAGACACTGGTTGTGGTCTGGTTTGGATGACCCAAGCATTCGAATTCAAAAAAGGGCAGAGATTTTTCCATGCTTTCAACACAACCCCAATGGGCTACGCTCTGCCAGCAAGCATCGGCGCCTGCTTTGCCGCTGGCAAAAAAAGAGTCATTTGCATTACCGGTGATGGCGGGTTGCAAATGAACATACAGGAACTTGCTACGGTCATAAGGCACCAGCTACCTATCAAGATATTTCTCATAAATAACCATGGGTACAGCATGATCATGCAAACTCAGGACCAATGGTTAGACTCTAAATATGAAGCCGCAAATGTTGAAAAGGGGCTGGCTTTCCCTGATTTTGTCAAAGTGGCCAACGCATACGGATTTAGCACCAGCACTTTGGATCAAAACACCGGAATTACTGAAAAAATCAGGGACGTATTGAGCGACGAAAGCCCCGCATTTTGCAATGTTGAATTGAAACCTGACTGCAGGGTCGTACCCCAGGTAAAATTTGGGAGACCTCTTGAAGATGCTGAACCCCTCTTGTCCAGAGATGATTTTTTTGACAACATGATAATCGAACCGGTCGATATCTCCCGCAAAGAAAATTGAACTTCCTCAATTTGCTAGCTAAAAAATGTTTATGTAGCTTCTTGAGTTTTGCATAATTAATTGCCTGCTAAAATTTACACCCTTCTACCATAAGGTCAATGTGGGGGAAAAATCATCTCTAAAACAATCTCTGTAGTAATACCAAATTACAACGATGCTCACGTTCTTCCCATTGCTCTTGAGGCCATATTAGGACAATCGTATCCGCCTATGGAAGTGATTATTGTGGATGATGCTTCCACAGATAACAGTATCGAAGTAATTGAAGACTTTGCGAAAAAATACTCGGCAATAAAACTTATTAGAAACGAAGTAAATAAGGGCCCCATTTACTCATTTCGGAGAGGATGGGAAAACATTGAAGGGGATTATTTTTATTTGGCCAGCGCTGATGACAAGATTTTACCAGGTTTTTTTGAAAAGAGTATGGCCTTACTTGAACAATATCCAAAAGCTGGACTATGCTCAGGAATCAGCATCTTGGATAACGGAGAAAAACAACACGAGAACCCTTTGCGTCCCTACATTGCAGACACACCTTCTTATCTCTCTCCGGAAAAAGTCCTTGACGCTTACATAAAAACGAATGAGGAGATTGTGGGGAATACTGCTATTTGGAGAAGGGAACCCGCAATAGAAACACGGGGGTTTCCAATGGAACTAGAAAATATCCTCGATGAATTTACTCTTTTAATGATTAGTTTGAATTATGGGGTCTGCTTCATCCCCGAACCCCTGGCTATCTATAATATAAAAGCCACTAGCTTCTCTTCCAAATACAGGGAAGACCCACAAGCGCTCGAACATCTCCTTAAAAAAGCTGAGGTACTAATGGAGACAACCTACTCAAACTGGTTCCCTCCGGCCTTCGTTGAGTTCTTCAAGAGGAAGAATCGTTATTTATACGGAGTGGGAATCTTGACCAAGCTTGAACAATCACAGGTTGAATGTTTGCAGCAAATAGAAAAAACTTTGCCCAGTCAAATTTTTCTGGACAAGATTTTTTTCAAGGCCGCACAATTCCCCATCAAGTTTCAAAAAATTATCTGCCGCATTTTCTGGCTCATCCGAAAGGGGAAATTTTCCTGGTATAAGAGGCGATGGAATAATATATTTTCTTCAAATTAATTTTATTTTTTTGTTTCAGGGCCCATTCTTGATAACGAGTGAGGGCCTTAATCCCGATTGACAAACAAAACACGGATATAAGATGCCTGATCACAATAAATTTGGATTGGCCGGAAAAACAGCTTTGGTTTCTGGAGGAGCACAGGGACATGGGCTCCAAGTTGCAATAAACTTAGGCCAGGAAGGATTACATATTGTCCTTGCCGACATTGACAAGGAAAAAGGCAACGAAGCTGTTGAAGCTATTAGGAGTGGCGGAGGGAAAGCAGATTTTTTCTTTGTGGACCTTCGCTCACCGGATTCTGTTCATGATATGTTCATGGAAATAATCGCAAAGAATATCACTCCGCATATCCTCATCAATCATGCCAGACCAAGGTTCAATTCTGACAATAAGGAACTTTCTATAGAGGACTGGGATCTTGCTTTAGACGTTGGCCTATCAGGATACTTTTATTGTGCTCGAGAAATAATTCCTATAATGGAAAAATCCGGGGGCGGAAACATTATAAATATCTCCTCTGTTCTTTCCAACCATGTCTGCTTTGATCAACCCATAGGATATCATGTAGCCAAAAGCGGGGTCACACAACTCACCAGATATCTGGCTGTCTGGGGAGGCCCAAAGGGAGTACGTGTCAACAGCATTTCCCCGGCATATCTGGTAAGAGATCACGATATTTCCAAATATGAAGCAGACTCCGATTGGAGTTCGCAATGGAACTGGTGTATCCCTCTAGGACAACCTGGCCAGTCAGAGGACTTAAGCAACGCTATTCTTTTTCTAGCCTCCAAAATGGCAAGATTAATTACCGGGCAGGATATCGTCATAGATGGGGGAATAACTTTGAACGAGCCAGGAAGCCTTGTTAGTAGGTTTAAAAAAGACTTTTCAATTTGATAAATAATGTACTCTAAGTTTTTTCCCGGTCAAAAAATATGACCTATAAATTTGCCGCTATCTCTGGTGCCAGCAGTGGAATCGGACGTTCTGTTGCACTGAAAATGGCCCGAGAAAATGTTTCTGTTGCCATTTTCGCTCGCAGAATAGATAAACTCGAAAATTTAGCCGAAGAAATAAAAGCATTAAATCCCCACGTCAAAGTTTTCCCCTTTCAGGGGGATGTCAGGGACAAAGATTCTGTTGAAAGATTTTTCAATACATGCGAGCTTGAGTTTGGCCCGCTAGATATTTTTGTTAACAACGCTGGCATTGCTTACTCAAAACCTTTTACGCATTTAGATGGCAAGCAAGTGCAGGACTTGATCGAAACCAATTTTTCTGGCTCTATTTGGTCTATCTATCATGCCATGAGGTTGTTTGAAAAAAGAAATACGGGGGCATTGATAAATATATCCTCCACAACCATATTAAAGGCCTCTCAGGCAGTTCCGCTCTATGCGGCTACCAAGTTGGGAGTCGCTGGATTGATTCGCTCTCTCGAAGAAAAATACCTTACCAATAAAGATATCAAAATAATCAATATTATTCCCGGTCCAACGCTGACAGACCTTGTCCCGGGAACAATAGGGCGGGTGGATGCAGAAAGCATGATCTCCCCTGATGATATCGCCCACTGGATATGGTTGGCCATCAACTCTCCAAAAAACTGTAAAGTATCGAATCTGGTTTTGCGCAATTCCGGGGTATTCTAGAAAAATGCGCTCAGCAATCCGCTTAAAATAGGCATGCTGACAAGGTTTATAATGCGGGGCGCTGACATCTTAAGTAATTGGTTTCTCCCACCGAAAAGTAGCTTATAAGCACTGGTAATTCTCGGCCTGGCATTTAAATTCTCTTATAGTTTTATTGTATGTGTTTTTATTCGCAATGGGCTTGCAACCTTGACTTCGGATTCTGATTGATCTCAGCTCATAACCCATTTAAAATGATACTTTTATATAGGCTGGCCAAGAGCCTGTTTCTTCTATTGAGATCTTGAATGCCCACCAAAACAAATATTTATTTCGCCGACCTTTCCCATACTGGAACCATTGTTTCTGCTAATTTTTTCCCTTTGGCTATTGGCTATGTTGCCGCGAATTTAAATGCAGAAATTCCCGGACAATTCGAGATAGAGCTGTTTAAGTATCCTAACGATCTCAGCTCGGCATTGTCCCGACAGGTTCCTCGTGTTATGGGATTTTCTAACTATTCATGGAATATCAACCTGTCTTATGAATACGTTAAGCAAATTAAGCGCCGATTTCCCGAAACAGTCATCGTGATGGGTGGGCCAAACTACGGCCTTACCCAGGATGAAATTGAAGGTTTTTGGAGCAAGTATCCCCTGATAGATTTTTATATCGTCTTTGAAGGCGAGATCGCAATGGTTGAACTTGTAAGAGGTCTTCAGTCAGTCAACTACAATGTGGACGAACTCAAAAGGGGTACTACCCAATTACCCAATTGCCATTACAAGTTTGAAAATACTATCGTTCAGGAAGAACCTCTTCCGCGCATTGGGGACTTAAACAACCTCCCTTCCCCATATATTGGGGGTTTGATGGATAAGTTTTTTGATGGCATTCTGATTCCAATGATCTCTACGACAAGGGGATGCCCATTCAAATGCACCTTTTGCTCAGAGGGGCATAGTTACTATAGCAAGGTTTCTAAGAGACATAATTTGTCGGATGAGTTGGCATATATCGCTGATCGGGTTGGCTCTATGACCGACCTATGCCTGACCGATGCAAACTGGGGAATGTTTAAAGAGGATATAGATAAGGCGACTGCTCTTGCTGAAATCCAGAGTAACTATGGTTGGCCGAAGAAGCTAGTCGTTAGTAGTGGGAAAAATCAAAAAGAACGTGTCATGAAAGTTGCTTCTTTACTGAATGGTGCCATGTTCGCCGGCGGGGCCATGCAAAGCACAGACCCCAATATTCTGAAGAATATTAAACGTTCCAATATTTCTCTTGAGGAGTTAGGTTCTGCAAAAGATGAAGACCAGAGCACTGATGATGTTGATAGCTATACCGAGTTAATTCTGGCATTACCCGGTGATAGCGCACAAGCCCATTCAAAAAGCTTGAGAGATATGGTTGAAATTGGCGTTAACCGGGTAAGAATGTACCAGTTAATCATGCTCCGTCAAACTGAGATGAACACGAAAGAGTCTCGGGATAAATATGGTTTGAAAACTAAATTTCGTCTTATGCCACGCTCTTTTGGAAAATATGAATTTCTAGACGAAAAATTTACCGCTGTGGAGTTTGAGGAAATTTGCGTGGGCAATAACACGATGAGTTTTGAAGAATATCTTGATTGTCGGGAAATGGACCTAACCGTAGAGATATTAAACAATGGAAGATTGTTCCATGAGCTGAGCGGCCTATGCAAGAAACTCAACTTATCCTGGTTCAACATTATTCTTAGGTTTCATAATCGCCGGAGGACGACATCAACAGGCCTTACGAAACTTTATGATGATTTCAGATCCGATTCGGTTACTGGGATCTGGGAAACCAGAGATGAATTAGAAACTTCGGTAAAAAAGCAAATAGACGAATACCTTTCAAAGGACGAAGGCACCAATGAAATGGCCAACGGAAAAGCAACTGCAATCTTTAAAATTTTTGAGGATGTGCATGACCTGCTGTTCGATGCCATGGAAAAAGAACTACAAAAACATGGGCTTCTGGATGAAGTAATGGCTCTTTACCTAAAAGAAACGAAAGCTTTCAGCAAAGCCAGAAAAACAAACCTGATGGATACAGTGGCCAGCTATGAAATCTCCTTTAATTTTGATTTTAAAGCCATTATGCAAAAGAATTTCATAGTAGAACCTGGACTATACAAACTGGATCAACCTGCAACATATTTTTTCAAACATGATCAAGCTAAAATAAATTCCATCAATTCTTATTTAAAACAGTATGGGGATTCATTTGATGGCCTTGGAAGAATCTTGATGCGAGCTCAATATGCACATTTAATTCGTGAAACAGAGGTTTATTTTTCTACCAACAATTCAGACCTTGGGGCAAATCCTGACAAAAGTCATATTTCGTCCGTATGAGCGTTTTGAAATCGCATATAGACACTTGACTTTACTTCCCCTTTTAATCATAACCAGCCATAAACAAATTTATCACTTCAGATGACCCTATCAACCTATTACAAAGAGAGAGATTCACGTGCCTGAAATTAATCTTTTAAACACACACCCCCACACCAAACGCAATTATGAAAAACGAGCTGAAGAAAAGACACCTGAAATTGTTCGTCTAGCCAAGCAATTTGGAAAAGATTTTTTTGATGGAGACCGGAAATGCGGATATGGCGGTTACAAATATGATGGTAGATGGAAAGCCGTTGTCGAACGGATGAAAAGTTATTACCATTTACCGGAAGATGCTGCCATTCTGGATATTGGGTGCGGGAAGGGATTTATGCTGCATGATTTTAAAGAGGATATGCCCAATTGCACCGTATCGGGAATTGATATAAGCGAATATGCTATCGGTCAGGCTATGCCTTCCGTTAAGCCCTTCCTGAAAGTGGGAAGCGCCGACAAGCTGGATTTCCCTGATAATAGTTTTGATTTAGTTATTTCTATAAACTCAATCCACAACCTTCCTCTTGATCGCTGCAAAAAGTCTCTCCAGGAAATCGAGCGTGTCTCCAGAGGAAACAGCTATATAACGGTAGATGCCTGGCGGAATGAGGAGGAGCATCAGAATCTGCTAAAATGGGTTCTTACAGCTGAGACATACATGCATGTTGAAGAATGGAAAAAACTTTTCCCTGAAATTGGATATACAGGAGATTACTGGTGGTTCATTGCCGATTAGAATCAGCCTGAGGTAGCAATTACTAAAAGAAATGTTAGGCTGTTTTTATTTTTCAGGTTGAGAAAAATAACCTAAATGTTAATTAAACGGGTTTTTTATCGTTTAAGGATTAAACAAGCAGAGTTGCACTTATAAGTTGAGCTCAGGAGAAACCATTTCCTTAGCACCATCCCCTTTATTATTCCGGGCAGTCCGATACCATAAATTAATATCGTTGCGAATCAGGAGGCGCGGGTCTCCTATCAAATCCTCTCCGTATTGCCTGATATAACCACTAATCAACTCACGCTGAGAATCTGAATGAAAGACTTCCACTTCAATGCCTTCGGGTTGGTATGCCTTCATGGGATCAGGAACAAATAAGTTTTTCAACAACATCGCAAAATTAAAATGGAATTTGCGGCTTGCAAACTGGTCAATATTGATCAGATCCGTTTTGCGCAAAAGGCTGAACTCCTGCAATTCAGTTATATATGTATTTAAAACCGGGTTTTGAGAAATTTGTTTATCAAGGAGAAACCGGGCCACCTGGAATGCAAACCGGTGAAGTTCTTGGGCTTGGGTAACAATTGCCAGAGCGCGATACTTGTAGAGTTCGTTTGCCCCATATTCACCATCTATATAACGCTGGATCACACCTGGTTTCTGGCTAAATTCCTCCACTTCCTCACAAGAATTCCAGGAATTCTTTTCCTCTTCTTCAGTAAATTGGCAGTAGAGGCTGGCGAGAGGTCCCATATCCAGTTTTATTGCCTCATCAACTGCCTTAATAAACTTCGAACGTTTAATTCCATGGAAGTTCAGAAGCTTGATTAAATCGACAAAGTAAGAATCATTGTTAAAAATCTCCACCGTCAAGCCAAGGTGTCGACAGTCCTGATAATCTGCATAGCTCATGGTATTACTGGCAACAACAATCTCCTCAATTTCTACGGAGCTGAAGCTCTCCCCTCGAAACTCATAAGTACCGAAACACCGGTTCAAAACCCGGTATTTTGTCTCCAACCCATATTGTTCACGACTCTCCTTGCTTTCCGACTCGGTACCACGAAGCATCCTGAACTGATACGTCCGTATATAGCTCATCCCGGCATCCAGCATGTCGAAAACAGATTGAAAGTGGGCAGTCTTACTATCGCCTTCCAGGCAGAGAATAAGTTCCGCTTTGCTCTGCCCACCCATGCTGTTGGCTGTATCAGACATGGTGATTATCTGATCCAGAGGCGGATTCTTTCTCTTGATATTCTTGAGGACTCCTTCGTCCGTATTCTGAACAGAAAAAGATGAGGACATCGTGTCACTACCCAAAATCCCAACAATTTCTATCATCCTTTTTTTATGGTTCTTGGCCGTTGCAGTCATCATATATTTGGGCCAACCATGTTTTTCCTTAAGCCCGGCAAGCAAATGAGTGGTTTCAAGGTCTTCTTTAAACATGCCGAAATTAGCGTCAACAATATACAGGTCGGGGACAGTAACTCGGTCGACAATATAGTTGAGTTCGGTTTCAATCCTTTCCTGACTAAATCGCTTGATCTTCCGAAAATAGTCCCCACCTTCCCAGCAAAAGGTGCAAGAGTAAGGGCACCCTCGGGCCGTTTGCATCATAGGGGTTAGGACCCCATCATAAAACTTGTCAGAAATTCCGCTCAAATGCGGTGAAGGCAAACTATCGAGGTCGGTCACCTGGGGCATCAATTCGGCGACAATCATTTCCCCGCCCGTTAAGTAACGGATACTGGGAACGGTTCGTCGCTCACGCTTGAACCGCTCCCAGTCAAAATCTATCGCCTGCATCGCTTTGAACATTTCGATGAAAGCCATTTCTCCCTCGAATTCAAAGAAGCAGTCGATGGCCGGGTATTTTTCGAGGAATGCTTTTTGCTCCTCGTATTTTGAAGGAAATTCAGGCCCTCCAAAAATTGTGATAGTCTTCGGAAAGGCCTTTTTGATTTTCCGGGCATACTCGTGGCTCAAACAGATGTTCCACGAAAAGGCCGAAAAACAGGCGAGGTCAGGAATATTTTTTTTCAGATAGGTGCTGAAATCGGCAGGATACCTGAAAACTTCGAAATCAATTTCATTGCCCAATATTTTTTGGGCATTGGCGGCAATCATACAACTCCCCAAAGGGAACGTGTCTGTCGCAACCACTTTTCCCGCATGAGTTAAATCAGAAAAACTGACTTTTACCGTCATAGGTTCTCCTCGAATAGGTCTTCAATGGATGCTGACTTGATATCCAGATTAAAAAAGCATACAGCAGCTTTGTCTTTCATAAAGTACGATTATATTCTACTTGAACAACTCCATCATTTAGATTTTATTATCATAAAATTCTTTCAACTTTTCATGCTTCCTTACAAAGGAGGCAGGCGAAAAACTTTATAATGACTTAAGTCGGCGATTATAATAAAATGTGTGTTTGGTGAAAAAGCCTCCCGCTTTTGTATGTTTCAGGACCTAACCTCAAGTTCAATCGATCGACTTATTGAATGTTTCAGCGAACCTTGCAAAGTATACTCCCCCTCTATAAAAAACCCAGACTCGCTACCGTGGGTCTTTTAATGCCTTGGGGAAACTCCGGTGAAGTTAGGGCATCAACCACCCAGAAGATAATCAGGAAAAAATGCTCGTCTAAGGCCAGTTCCTTTTTGCAATGAACAGCAAGAGCTTCCAAATAAGATAGGAGAAATACAGGCATTTTCTCAACAAGAGTTATAGCAATGGCAACTCTTCCCAATCAAGTCAAATAAATTATACTAGAGAAGCATTTTCAGCCCATCAAAATGAGCATCTGTCCAATTAGTAATTCTACGGAATATTCTAAACATCTCTTGAGTAAATATGGATAAGTGCCAGATTAAAATCTGGACTATGAATTAAACTGATATGCTCTTCAATTCCTACGCATTTATTTTCCTTTTCCTCCCAGTTACGTTGCTGGGGTTCCAATTGATCGGGAACCGGGGGCACTGCAGAGTTGCAGTTAGCTGGCTCATAGGGGCTTCGCTATTCTTCTATGGATGGTGGAATCCCGCATATCTGGGGCTGATCCTGACTTCCATCCTGTTCAACTATGCAGTAGGGGTTTCCCTGGGCAGCAGACCGGCTAAGACAGTGCTTGTGGTCGGTATCGCGGCGAATCTTGGCCTTCTGGGGTACTTCAAGTACGCGAATTTCTTTGTTGACAATATCAATGCACTGACGGGAAGTGATATTGTCTTGGAAAGGATCATCCTTCCCCTTGCAATTTCATTCTTTACATTCCAGCAGATCACTTATCTAGTCGACACATATCGAGGCGAAACGCAGGAATGCGATTTTCTCCGCTACTGCCTCTTTGTAACATTTTTCCCGCAGTTGATCGCCGGGCCAATCGTTCATCACAGGGAGATGATGCCGCAATTTGCCAAAGACACCTTCTGCAGGCTAAAAGCGAAACATTTGGCCGTAGGACTGACCATTTTTTCTGTCGGTTTGTTCAAGAAGGTAATTCTTGCCGATGGCATCGCGGTTTATTCCACTCCGGTATTTGACGCGGCAGAGGCTGGCGTAATCTTGACCTTCGTGGACGCATGGTGCGGGGCATTGGCTTTCACCTTCCAGTTATACTTCGACTTTTCGGGTTATTCCGATATGGCAATCGGGCTTGGTCGAATGTTCGGAATAATTCTTCCGGTTAACTTCTTCTCTCCCTACAAGGCCAGCAACATAATTGAATTCTGGAGACGTTGGCATATCACATTATCTAGATTTGCGCGTGACTACCTTTACATACCTCTTGGAGGAAATCGCAAGGGCACACTGCTTCGCTTCGCAAACCTCATGATCACCATGCTGCTGATTGGCCTTTGGCATGGGGCGGGCTGGACGTTTGTGATCTGGGGTGGGCTACATGGCAGTTATCTGGTTATCAACCATGGCTGGCATGCCATCAAGAAAAAGATTTTTCTTAATACGCCTACATCAGCAACTATCTGGGGCCATGCCTTGGGGTGCATGCTTACCTTCATCGGCGTTGTGATGGCCTGGGTGATTTTCAGGGCTGAGAGTATAGATGGGGCCACAAAAATGTTCGAAGGCATGTTCGGAATAAATGGTTTTTTACTCCCTCCCAACTACCTTGGTTACCTTAATCATCTTTATGGGTTAGGCGATTTTCTTGCTGGAAGGGGCTGGGGGTTTTCGGAGGAACTTGAATTTTTTGAAGGGCTTGTGGAAGCGGGCTCATTATTACTGCTTGCGTTTATCACCTTTTTTGCCCCCAACACACTCCAGTGGATGCAGCGGTACAAGCCTGCCCTGGGCTTGGAGGGATTCGGTATCAAACGGTTTAATTCCAGATGGGTGGAATGGCGACCGGTTACGGCATGGGCAATAGCAACCATAACATTAGCTGTGCTTTCACTTCTCTCATTCACTAAAGTGAGTGAGTTTCTCTATTTTCAGTTTTGAGAAAGACCATGACTTCAAAACGCCCATTCCATGAATATTTAAAAAAAATAGGCTTAGGACTTACCATGGCTTTTGCGGTTGTGGTTTCTTTTAATCTCCTAATGGACCCCTATGGGGTGTATGACATTCCTGGGATTGATGGGATCAATATAGATAAGCCCGTCTTTAGATCTCATTCAAGACTGGCTAAGGCCTATCAAGTACGGCACCAGAAACCTGCCGCAATTATCCTGGGGACATCCCGTGGCGATGTGGGGCTGGACCCTAATCACCCCGGATGGGGTGGCCACCCCGTCTACAACCTGGCTTTCCCGGTAGCCAGTATTTATGAAATGTTACGCTATTTTCAGCATGCGCATTCTGTGAACCCGCTGAAACAGGTAGTGATTGACTTTGATTTCTTTCAATTTCAGAAAGGGCACCTTCCCAGATCTGATTTTGACGAAAAAAATCTTGCGGTAGACTCAAATGGCCTCCCACAAACCCAAGGAATAGATACTTATCTTGCTACTTTAGCATCTCTGGATGCTATTAGTGATGGCATGGAAACCCTGTCAAAACAGGGCCAAAATCCCGGTTCCCTCAACAATGGAAGGGCTACCTTTTTCAGCCTGCGGGAGCAATTTGATCATCATGAGGAATTTCTCATAAACGAACATAATTATTTCAATAAACAATACCGGAAATTCGTCTTAGCTACTCTGGAGGACGATCCGTTAATTGTTGGTTCTTACCGTACTTTATTGAAAACCGCCTATCGAAGGGAAATCGACTTTCGGCTAATGATTTCTCCATCCCATGCCCGCCAACAAGAGGTAATAGCCGCCAAAGGATTGTGGTCGACCTTTGAAAAATGGAAACGCCAACTGGCTCAAGTTAACGAGGATGAGGCACGTAAAGCCGGGAAACCGTCTTTCCCGCTCTGGGACTTCTCAGGGTACAACACCTACACTACCGAAGAAGTACCTCCTTTGGGTGATAAAATGAGTTCTATGGAGTGGTATTGGGAGTCATCGCATTACAAAAAGGAACTTGGCGATAGGGTGTTAGACCTCATATTCAGCCATGTTGAACCGGGACGAGTGGTTGCGGAAGATTTTGGGGTGAAGATTTCAAGCGACAATATCGAACAGCACCTTGCAAAGATTAGGCGTGACAGAGAGCATTGGAGAACAACCCATCCCAGTGATGTTGCTGAGACTGAGGCATTAAGGAAGTAGCTATAACATATAGCCTCACTCCGTGATAGCATGATAATGCAGTTGATTTACTAACCGAGCAAGACCAAGTCGTTCAAAAAAAGAGGTTACCGAACACATCATGTCAAATACTTTACTCATTGTTCCCCATTTTTGGGACCCGGTTTGTGTTCCTTTAGGGGTATCTTCTCTAAAATCTTATGCTGAGCGTGAAGGTCATCAGGTAGACCTTTTGGACTTTAATACGAATGACCAGATATTTAAATTGCAGAATAAATACTTCTTAACCGTTTTGAAAATGTTCCCCTACATGGAGCGATGGAATATCTTCCGTAATGGCACAGAAATGCTATCCATACATCAGTTGCTGTATCTTAACGCAAGAAGTAAACCCTACTATCCGGGTCTGGTTGCGGAAGTGATGAATATGGATGCAAGAAATCACTCAAAGTTCTGTGAGCAACTCGATGTAAGTGTATTTGACGCGATTTTTGACGAATTGTACTCGATGGTTGAGAGCGTAGTTAATCAGGAGATGCAACAAAAGGACTACCAGTTTATCGGATGCTATTTGAATAACTCAACCTGGGCGGGAACCACTCATTGTTTAAAATATGCTAAAAATTTAAATGGTAAAATCAAAACCATAGTCGGTGGGCCTGGCCCGGTCATGGGCATAACCTCCAGCCCCCATGAAGTTAAAGACTTCATGAAAAAAAATGATTTTATCGATCATTTTGTCATTGGCGAAGGAGAAAAAGCACTTGTCAAAATACTTAACAATGAAATATCAGCAAGAATTATTGACCCGGTGCTACTTAAACCTCTTCTTGATGATGGCAATGCCTTTATAGATTTCAAAAAAGCTCCTACCCCTGACTACGGCAACCTCAATACGAACAAATATTTGCAGCTATCAGTATCAAGTTCCAGAGGGTGTCCTTTTGAATGTTCTTTTTGCGCGGAAACAGTATTCTGGGATGGTTTTAGATCCAATACGGCATCATCGGTCTACAACCAAATTGATGGCCTTGCTGACAAATATAACCGGTCCTCTTTTTATATTTGCGACTCATTATCAAACCATATAATCACTCCATTAACACAGGAAATCAAAGATAACAACAAACCCTATACTCTCGATTGTTACTTAAGGGCCGACAAAGTATGTACACAAGAAAAACGCACAAAACTTTGGCGAGAAGGTGGACTGTTTCGCGCCAGACTTGGTATGGAGTCTGCCAGTCAAAGGATATTGGACGACATGGTTAAAAATACAACTCCTGAAAATATGGAAATGAGCTTATACGCTTTGTCCAAGCATGGAATCTTAACATCAACGTTATGGATCATTGCGTATCCTGGTGAAACAGAAAACGAATTCAAGGAAACACTTAAATTTATTAAAGACAGCTCAGGGCATATTTATCAGTCCGACGCCTGGCTTTTTCAGTATCACCCTATTGGGCTCTCAAAATCCGATAAAATCAGCTCCGAAAAAGAATCCAAAGCACGATTTAGTGACCACATTAACGAAATTCTTTCCGTTTCCCCCTATCACGTGGATCAAGATTTATCACAGGAGGAACGCTTTGGAAGGCTTGAGCAATTTACCTGTGAAATGGAAGGACTTGGAATCCCAAACCCATATTCGATAACAGATATCCTTAAAGCTGAAAAAAGGTTTTCAGGTTTAAACTCTGGTAAAAATAGCGGGTGGGATCCATTCTCAAGCATGAAAAACCTGGTCTCGTAAGACCATTGTAGGAGCTTTACCCTTCCCAAATTAAGTTGCATCTTATCCACTTTCTACAAGACCGGATCCTGATTTCCCTAAGAGTGGCCTTTCGCTGGAACTCCGCCTCTCAAATTCTGGGGGTGTCAAAATCCTGGAAAATGTCAACCCTCAGTTGGGCCAGAAATTCAATTTATAGTCTACAAATATCCTGCCAATTGTGGTATATTCGGCTTGGTTGGAAAGAGTTGCAATTCTCGCAACATGTTGTATTATTGGAGGGACTGACGACCTCTCTAGGAAGAAATCAAGGGTTTTCCGGCTTGATTTCCCTGGCCGGTTTTTGATTATAGATTTGTTCTTCTAGTATGGCAAAGATGAAACTTTTTACCACTTGAAAGGTCGTCACTCCTCAGTGTGAACACACTCATTTTTATCCAACATCAATTCACCCCTTTTAAACCTTGAAAAAGCATAATTTTACCAGAGAAATGGAATTCCGCAGAGATTAGTGACCGTTTAATCATGTCCGGCTTCGAAATTATTGCTCACGCTCAAGATAAAGGCTCACGAGCCTTGGAGCGATGATCCCCTCCCATGAATAGCAGTCTTAATCGTTTAACAATAGTGTTGGGTATGTCTTGAGCTTAACTACATAACAGGTGAAATAGGTTTTTGCAACAAAGGCGAAAATGCTTAAAAACTTGATTTTTTGAGGAAACTAAATGGACAGGGAAATAGCAAGCGTGGAAGAAAAAGAATCGGATATCTTTAGAGTCCTTTGGAAGTGGAAACTTTCCATCATCATTTTCTCGCTAACAGCAACAATATTCGCTGGTATCGGTAGTAAGTTTTTGCCGCGGACCTATCAGGCCGAGGCGATCGTTTATCTTTCTTTTTCTGAGGTTATTGGTGAGTCGAAAGGCAATGTCAAGACAAGCTCAATAACAGGTATTCCAGGTTTTACCCGCTTAGCAACCAATCCCCAGTTAGTGAAAAAAGTTATTAAAAAGTTGGATCTTAAAAGTGGCGCAACGGATAAGCCGATGTTTGTGGAGGTCCTTGCAGGTATGCTTGAGGTGACAAATCCTACAGGAAAGATCCCTGTCGCCAAAAAAGAGAATTTTCCTGGAGAATTTTTTGCCTTAAGGGCTAAAGGGACCGACCCAAAACTTATTGCCGATATTGTAAATACCTGGGCAACTATTTGGATAGACGAAAACAAGAAAATGAAAATGGGAGAGCTAACGGAAATATTAAAAATTACCCGCACTCTCTACAACCAGGTCAAGGCAAGTCTGGAAAATGATTATGGGCTCAGGAAAACTAATCAAACCATGGCCTACGAGTTCGGGAAAACTAACAGAACCATGATTCTTGCTGCGCTAAAAAACAAGCTTGAGACCCAGAAACAGCAACTCCAGGCCGAACCCGTTTTTTTTATACCGGCAGGCACAAAAATATCAGGTCAAGAATATCCCCCATTGAACGATAACAGGGTTTATTTGCAATCATCCATTTTGGACCTTGAGGTTGAAATTGAAACCAGAGCTAATAGTTTGAAGAATTTGCGTAATGTACCAAAAAATTTGCAGATGGCTTTGGTATCTTCAGGAGGAGTAGAAGTTTCCAAGAGCATGGAGGTTGAGCTTGCCGAAAAACGTATTGAAGCTAATGAGGTAACATTTATGCTTTTATCTAGGAGACTTAGGGATGTAGAGGTCAAGCTTTCTGGAATAACGAGCGGCATACGGCTTGCCTATCCTTCTTTAGTTCCCAACATTCCAATATCTCCTAATCCGATTAAGATAGTATTTTATGCAGCAGTAATTAGTTTTATATTGGCAAGCATTGTGGCAGTTTCGCGGGAACATTTGTATTCATAGTTAATTAAGGACTTTTCGGCAACCTATCAAAACTTTTACAAATTTCAATAAAAATCTTGTGCCCTTTGGAGGTGGGGACGGCTTATGAATGACGAACGCATGGAAAAACTGACTGAAATATTTCAAACCCTATTTAACAACCCATCTCTGGTTCTACACGATGAGCTTGTTGCCAGCGATGTTCCCGGCTGGGACTCCTTCAACCATATCAACCTGGTGGTTACTGTCGAAGAGGAATTTGGGATAAAGTTTAGCAACGACGAAATCGCGGAATTGCAAAATGTAGGCGACCTAAAAAACCTGCTAGGGAAAAAACTTCCCTGAGCCCCCTATTCTATTTCAGGCCTCCTCTTTTTCTGAGAGCATACCCTGACCTTCTTTCTTTAGCGAGATATCCTAATTGATGTTTTTTGTTAATTCTGAGTTCTGGATGATGGCCTTCTTGGCCTACCTTTTACTCTTGATAAAACTTCCTTTGCGGTTGAGTTTTAAATTCGGCCTGATCAATACTGGAATATTAACGGTTTTACTGGGCTGGAAAACAATTGTTGTGGCATTGTCCCTGGCTTTCTTTCTCTGGAGCATTTTAGCCATAGCCCTATACTTCCGAAATCAAAAAAAGGTTGCGATAAGTATTTCGGCAGGAGTTTCTAGTCTGCTTCTGGTTTCCCTGATTTTTATTTTTTATAAACTCAATATGGAGAACAACGATACCATAGCGGGTTTGATAAAAATTATGCCCTGGGCCCCAGCCAAACTGGTATTTCCTGTGCTGGCTTCCCTTTCCTTTTCATATGTGTTTCTTCGATGCATCGACCTGTGCCGCTCAGTTGTCTGGGGTGGCGCCAAACTTCTTGACCCGGTTTCCCTTTTTGGATACATCACGCCATTTCATATGCTGGCCGCCGGCCCCATTAATTTTTACGAACAACATGTGCAGGCAGATGAAAAACCATCTACAGCGAGGCCCAGGTTCGGCCAGTTACTTTCGGTTGCCAACGAGATAACTACCGGACTTTTCTACAAGTTTGTGTTAGCTGAGGGAATAAAAATTTATGTATGGGGCATGGACGGAACCGTTCAAATCAACAGCTGGCTGGACACGGGGTTCTTTTTCGTTTATTTATTCTTTGATTTTGCCGGGTATTCAAAGGTCGCCCTCGGTTTGGGGCGTCTTTATGGAGTGCGTACCCCTGAAAATTTTTCCAGTCCTTTTTTATCCTGTTCCATGACAGAATTTTGGACTCGCTGGCATATGTCATTAGGCATTTTCATCCGGAATAATGTATTTTTTCCCCTCCAAGTACAACTTGTAAGACGAATGGGAATAAAGAGATCCTTTTTGGCAAATGTTTTGACCTTGATGGTTTCTTTTGGAATGGTGGGACTTTGGCATCGACTCACATGGGAATTTTTGGTTTGGGGTTTGGCTAACGGAGTAGTTTTGGCCATTGAAAAAGTTGTGCGGGATAAGTATCTGCAGGATCCCGTGAACCAAAACCGGATCTTTAAAGCAGGGACAAGGGTGCTCGGACCCGCCTATGTTTTTATCATCTATACTACAACTGCTTACTTCGTTAAAGATGGAATCTTCATGGTATGAGCTATTTATTACTCGCTCTCCTCCTGAGCGCAACCCCCCTTATCAACAACTTTGAGCCGAGCGATCTTGAAGACGCAAATAAAAGACCATTTTTTAAATCCGACCGAAACAGATTGAAAATACTGCCAAAAAATAGAATTTCAACTATAAACTCATTGGGGTAAGGTCAGGTGAAAGAAAAGCTGGATTCAGAACCTGCTAAAGGGGTTGTCTTAAAGGCCATTTTGGTGCTTTTTCTGACAATCGCAATTGTTTTGTCCGCAGCCAACGTAGCCATTAAATATACACATGATAAAAAGGACTATAATCTTCTCAATTATGTTCCTCCGGTAAAACGTTATGTCTCCCTGAGGGAGTACCTCCCCTTAATGGATCGTCTGGTAACCCCCGATGAAACCACAATGCGGATTTCCGATAATCTGGTCCAAAAAGAATACAGGCTGAGAACGGATGAGAATGGATTTATAATTCCATCAGAAATTTATAAGAACCCGGATTTTTCTCTTGTGTTCCTTGGAGGATCCCAGGTCGAGAGCGCATTTCTCGATGAAGAAAAGAGATACCCCGTTCTAGTTGGGGAAATCCTGAGTGAACGGCTAGGGAAAAAAGTCAATTCATATAATGGCGGAATCATGGGAAGCAATAGCCTGCACTCAATTAATCTTTTGCTATATAAAGTTATTCCCCTGAAACCCCGATTTGTAATTCTGAGCCATAATTACAACGATCTCTTATATCTTTTAAACTATGGAGATTATTGGAGCAAGCACTCACCAGAACCCATCATTAAAGAAGAAAGGTCCGGGCTCGCAAGAATAATGCGGAATGGCAAGGATATTATCAAAGATTCAACGAGACTTGTTTTTCCTTATCTTTATTCAAGACTATTAATCTTTAAAGACGATATCGCTACGGTTCGGCTTGAAGCAAGGGCGAAAAACTCGAAGGATGCCTCCCCGTCCAGAGGGGAAAAGAAGCTGCCAAATCAAATAGGCGAATTAAAAAATGATTTCATAGCTAACTTGAAGCTTTTTATATATATAGCCAGATCCAGAGGCATCACACCTGTTTTATCAATTCCCTCAAGCAGGTTTATTGAAAAACCTGAAGGAAAAGTTAACGTCTCCCTTCAGAACTGGGCCAACAGTTACAATATGGATTTTAATTCTTTCTATAAAACTTTCAAAGGCCATCATGAAGCTTTCAATGAAACCATCAGACTCGTTGGAAAATCCGAGAATGCTTTGGTCGTCGATATGGATCGGATGGTTCCTAAAAATAAGACCTATATGTACGACCTTTTTCATTTTACCCCTGAAGGTGCCCGTTTTGTGGCTGGCCTGATTGCGGACCAGCTAATAAATATTGATTCCAGTTTAATGTGAATAATCAGAGGGAACCGGCCTGCACTTTTTCTTTGAATTCATATAAACGGCTTAACCAATTTCCCAAGCTTACCGAAACCGCTGACCTTATCTATGAACAATGATTTTCTAACAAAATTATTAGAAGGTAATTCTTCTAAAGCTTTGAAAGTTTTTGAACAGGTATCTGGAGAAGCTAGTATTGATGCAGTTAAGGCGATGCTTCGTCTTGCCATTCTTCAGCCCCGGCAAAGCCTGCTGTACTACCAAAAACTGTATAACCTCTGGTCGAGCAATGGGGCTCTCCCCCTTAAACCCAACCCTGCTAAACGCAAAATAGCCCTTCTTGCAGATTTCACTGCAGATAATCTGATGCCTTTGGTTTCGATGTTTTGCGGTGCCCGGGGCGTAGAAACAGAAATCGAATTATCTCCCTTCGATTCCGTAGAGCAGACCATTCTCGACCCGTCCTCCATGCTTTATTCCTCAAAACCGGATTTGGTAATTTGGATTATGTCTGACCGCTGGCTGAAAAACTTTACCGGGAACCACACTCTCGTAAAGCATACAGATTTGGAGCGCGCTCAAGAGTCATTTGCCAGCCTGATTAATACAATGAAAACCCATGGAAACGCAGAAATCCTGGTAACCAACTTTCCAGGGCAGGCTTTCCCCCTGCCCTCGGGTGCACTGTCGCATAATCAGGTTGTGGGTTGGAACCTGGCCATTTCATCCTTTAATCTCTGGTTGTCCCAAAACAATTCTAACCTTGCACAGGTGATCGATTTAGCCGGTGCTGTTTTTAGAGAGGGCGGACGCCAAGCTTTGGGTACGCTTAATTATCTTCGCGCTCGAATGGCTTATGAACCCTCGGGAACCATTACGGTTGCCCACGAGCTCGCTTCGGCAATTGCTCACCTGTCGGGGAAAACCCATAGAGCCTTGGTGACCGATTGGGATAACACTCTATGGGGAGGGGAAGTTGCTGAGCTGGGAAGTACCGGCGTGGAATGCGGCTATGGCTCACCAAATGCTCTGGGATACCGCATCATTCAGGAAAATATCAAAGCCCTTAAAGCTCAAGGGACCTTCTTGGCCGGAGTTAGCCGAAATGACCCTCAGGTTAAAAAAATATTTAAAGAAAATTCAGAATTGGCTTTAAAAGAAGAGGACTTTTCATCGATCCAATTGGGATGGCATCCAAAAAGTGAATCTGTCAGTAGAGTTTCAGAAGACTTGGGGTTTGGCTCTGAATTTATGGTACTCATGGAGGATAATATATTTGAGATTGCCCAGGTATTGACCGCTCACCCTTATATTGATGTTATTTTCGCCGGGCCATCCCCGGAGCAGACTTTAGACCGCCTAAGCGCAACATTATTCTTCAATGCAGTCTCAATTTCGGAGGAAGACCTGGAACGCAGTGCCAGAGGAATATTGCTTAAAGAACAACGCGAACTTAAAGTAAGCTTCGATAATATCGATGATTTTCTCAAGGAAATTAATATTCGCTTGCACATAACCCCTCTCAACCCTGACAACCAGGCTCGGATTATACAGATGTTCCAAAAATCGAATCAATTCAACCTCACCACTCGCCGCCACAAAGCAGCCGATTTAAATCAGCTCATAGCTGCAGGTGGCTCCGTTTTGGCCATTTCCTATGAAGATAGTTTTGGGTCTCAGGGAATTATTTCAGTAGTTAACCTGATGCCGCATGCAGATTGCTTTCAAATTGAAAGTTGGGTAATGAGCTGCAGAGTCCTCAACAGGACTGTTGAGCAGGCGGTGTTCTCTTACATCCTTCAAAAAACAGATAAAAAAACCATTCAAGGCGAATATATTCCTACTGAAAAAAATAATTTGGTCAAAAACCTATATAACAGCCTCGGTTTTAGTTTAGTTCCCAAAACTTCTGAAAATAAAAAAGAACTTTGGCGATATTCCATAAACAGCGAAGAAACAAATCCCTTAATGCATTTTGCTACAATTACTGAATAAACTTTCTTGATCTATAACAAATAACTGAGCGAAAATATCATGAAACAGATCAAATATTTCACGTTGGAACCGAATTCAGTATTAGATGTGGCCTTAAAGATGGGGTGGGTACTTTTAAAGCTAGTCCTGGTTGCATTCGTAGCCAGCACAATCGAAAACCCTGCAATGTTTGTTTATGCAGGTTTTTGAGCCAGGGCTTGACATGCGATTTGGATCAGTTTCCCAAGGCAAATCGGTATTAAATAAGTTGGCAAAGATTCAAACAACCACAAACTGAACCCTGTTATTCTGGGGAATTTTTACAACGGAAAATTATTTTTTGAAAAATGCGAACCGGGCTCATTAAAAAATCATTACTTGCATTGCTGGTTTCCACAATAATTATTTATTTTTTAGGCTGGAAATTCATAGGCAGCAATAACTTTATTTATTTAAAGATAAAAGAACTTATTCCTCCGGCTGTAAAAGCAACTTTAAAGCAAACTTTGTTCGTTCTTCCTGCAATGCGTTCTGAAGTTAACTATTTAAAAAATAGAAACAAGTATTTGGAATTTAAAAATGGGTATATGGCGGGAATGCTTCGAACTCAACTCGGAACCGCATATGGCATGTGGGGTCGATATTTTGAATTTGACAGGCAAAAGGTTGACTGCCCCAAGTCCGCAAAGGTCATATTGGTTACCGGCCAATCCAACGCAGGCAATTATTTATTCAGCAAAGAATATGAAAACAAGCGGCATGTAAATTTTTTTAAAGGTTCCTGCTATGTGCTGGATAATCCGGTTTTTGGCGCAACGGGGGGGCAGGCATCTGTAGCACCTGCAATTGCAAGTAAACTCATTTCCCAATTACCTTATATTTTTCTGACTACGGGCTGGGTCGGAACATCCATTAAAGCATGGAGTGACGAGGGGCCTCGATTATCAGAATACACCAACGAAGAACTAAAAGATTTGCAAAAGCATGGACACGATTTAAGTGCAGTAATCTGGATACAGGGGGAGTCGGACTCTATATGGATGTGTGATAAGGATACACCGAGTTGTACTACGCCTAAAAAGAGAATAGATTACATAAAATATTTTGACCTAATGAAATCAAAGATCCTGCAGGACCTAAAGAACAAGCAAAATGTCAAATTTGTGATCACACAAACATCCGTATGCGGGAATGAGCTAGCAAGAGATGAAACCTTAAATGCCCAACAATTGCAATTAGGCAAAGATAAAAATACCTATGTAACAGAAGTAACAGATAGCCTGGGAGAGGAATACCGTCATGACCGTTGTCATTTTAATGCATTGGGGGTAGAAGCCATTGCCGAGGAGATTTCTTCCGTGTTAAATGATATTTTGCCAAGCTAACAAAGTTTATACGGTCGCAAGCTGGGCCAAATCATCCGCAGAAGGTCGAAATACCTTGAGGGTACCTCTGATTTATAATTCCTCAACAAACTTTAATTTGGCCATTGATGCCTCACAAGGTTTTACAAATTGGCCTTGCGAGAACACCCTCTCTGAGCCTTTGAGTTGCCTCAGAACCCGTTATTATTGTCGCTGGCACCTCCCCTCTCTGCTCGCACAAGGGCCATCTCACAACTTATTGTGTTTAAAGGTATAATTGCCGTAATTTCGATGGTGGGCCAGGTAGCCTACGGTTTTGCGGAAGTAAAATGGTAGGGCTATGCGCCAGTTGCTACGTATAGACCCTCTCGCATTTTTGTGATAAATTGTTGCTTCGTTCTTAATGGGTATTGTACTGGAAGCATTGTTGATACACAGGATTGTTTATAACTAGCAGGTGATTATATTTTCTCGATATTTTTAGAAATATAGCCTCTCAAGCATCAAAGAGCCATTTTTTAGTGGCGTGAAATCCTCTTATCCCGCTGGGGACGCCCACTTTCTGTTCTCCTTTGACTTCCATAGACTTTCCCAGGGAACCTCGATTTTGACCGACCAGCATGCAAATCGAAGCTGGATAAAAATAAAAGTTTGGGTGTAGATTGATGATTGCCGATAATAACTCTAGTTTATTTTTCCTATCCATAAAATTGGCAGGTTAAGGGGTCAATATGTTGCCAGTTAAAATAAGTTTCTCAAACTTAGTGCATACAAATCATTCTTGCACTGGTATTGGGCTAGGTATAGCGCAGGTTGCCTCTATGGCAAACGAAAAACTTGGAGATCAAGTTGAGATTCAAATTTTTCAACGACCGGAAGATTTTTCAACTTATTTAGAGCAGGGAACCCCAAAGATTGCCTGCTTTTCTAATTTTATATGGAATAAAAACCTATCCATTGAGTTTTCAGAGCGAATTAAGCGGAAATCTCCTGAGACCATAATTGTTTTTGGTGGCCCCAATTACCCTTTGGATAGTCAGGGTCAGGAAGAGTTTTTGCGGTCTGATCGCGTGATAGATTTTTATATTTTTAGAGAGGGGGAATCAGCTTTTTTAGGTTTATTCAGCAAGTTGAAGGAGTTCGGTTTTGATGTTCCCAAATTAAAAGAGACGGGCTTAAAAATTCCCAACACCCATTATTTGTCAGGCGAAAGCTTTATTCAAGGAGACTTACTGCCCCAGTTAAAAAACCTGGATGAAATACCGTCACCTTATTTAACTGGATTATGTGATCACCTTCTGGAGCAAAACTTTATCCCCATGGTAGAAACAAAGAGAGGTTGCCCTTTTAAGTGCACCTTTTGCGAAAGTGGTGATGATCACTATAACAGGATTTTTAGTTTTTCTTTCGAAAGGTCTAAAGAAGAACTTAACTATCTCGCAAAAAAAAGCAAGTCTTCCGTGTGCATGGTAACTGACTTGAATTTTGGGATGTATAAAGATGATATAGATTTTTGTAAAGAGATAGCTCTGGTTCAAAAACAATATAAGTGGCCTAAACGATTTTTTGGAATTAATGGTAAAAATAATAAGGAACGGGTTATCCATGCCGCATCATTGGTTGAAGGAGCCACTGTAAGTGCCGCCATCCAGTCGACAGACGAAGCAGTTTTAAAAAGTGTCAAAAGAAGTAATATCTCACTAGACCAGATGATTCAAATGGCAAAGGGGAAAGAGTCGAAAGAAACCTATGAGTCCGGAAGTTTCTCTGAGTTAATACTGTGTCTTCCTGGGGGCACCTATAAAGCCCATTTGAAATCCATCAGGGAGTTAATTGATGCCGGATTGGGAATGGTTCGTTCACATCAGTTCATCATGCTACCAGGAGCAGAAGCCTCCAGCAGAGAGACCCGGAAACAGTTTGACCTGCAAAGCCAATTTCGAGTTGTTCCCCATACGGTAAGTGATTATAGGCTGTTCGAGGAAAGCTTTAACGCCCCTGAAATAGACGAAATATGTGTCGGCAGTGGAACCATGCCACACTCTGATTACCTGGAGTGCCGATTGATGGATTTAACCGTTGAAATCTTTTATAACAACGGTCTATTCAGAGAGTTTTTTAATTTACTGATATTAAATGGCATTTTAGTTTCCGATCTTATTTTCAACATATATGAAAAAGTGCGCGAAAAGAATGGCCCGCTTGAACCTGTTTATAAAAATTTTCTAAAAGACACCAAGGAACTTTGGAATACAAAAGAAGAGGTCAGCGAATTTTTAAGCACGCCTGAAGTAATCCGACGTTATCAAAATGGGGAATTGGGAAATAATGAACAATTGATGTATCGTGGGCAAGCTATGTTTAAGTATATGGACGAATTGCATAAAATTGTTTTCGAACAGACTAAAAAGTTATTACTCAAAAAGTTCAGCCTTGACGATCAAAAATTCAGTTATCTGGAAGAATTAGCAGAGTTCAGTTTGATGCGCAAACAGAATGTGTTCGCTGTCGACCACCGCCCACAAAAGCTATTTCACTTTGACTTTGCCAACCTGATGGATGGCGACTTTAATGATGATCCGGGTAAGAATTTTAGGCCGAATGGCATTGAGATTCTTCTTAGCCATACAGAAAGCCAAAAGGATGAAATTCTTAAGTTTTTAAAACTACATTCCAAGGAATATGAGCTCGGGAATATTATGAGCACAGGAAATTCATTTGAAAATTTTTTTAGAAAACCTAGTACAGTTTCTTGATTTAAAAGGGTTTGCCCCAAAGTTAGTTGAAATTAGAACATGACCTCACGTAAGTTTGAATGGTTTTTAGCGATAAAAGCCCAAACCAACCTAAGGAGGCCATGTCATGAAGAAAGTACTGAAAAAAGGTAAAA
>Ga0209667_1000150_pt1 | contig 65151 bp, 77 predicted proteins | sample SaaInlV_165m_DNA_2_FD_184682 | JGI IMG/M metagenome (GOLD analysis project Ga0209667, IMG submission 184682) | Marine microbial communities from expanding oxygen minimum zones in the Saanich Inlet - Saanich Inlet SI037_S3LV_125m_DNA (SPAdes)... | ecosystem: Environmental > Aquatic > Marine >... | reverse complement strand
AGAAGATGCATTAGCAAATTTCATCCTAAAACAAGTTCACGTGTAATTTGAAAATAGCTGCAATAATTCCTGTAAAGACTTTCTCTAATGCAAAAACACGTTTAGATTTATCTCCACAAAAAATAGAATCATTATGTAAAATTATGCTAGAAGAGATTCTACAGACTACATCAATATCACCACGAATTGAAAAAACAATAGTCGTAACAAAAGAAAAGCAAGCAATAGAAATAGCAGAAAAATTTAATGCGATAGTGATAAAAGACGAAGAAGAAGAAAGTGTCAACAGTGCAGTTGCACTTGCAGACAAGTATCTTTTAGAAAATAATTTTGATACATCAATTGTATTACCACAAGACATACCATACATCAAAACTCAAGATATTGATTTCATGTTAAACTACATAGCACCACCAAATTTTGCAATCATTGTTCCATCCAGGAGATTTGATGGAACCAATGCATTGGTAAGAATGCCAATAGATTTGATGAAAACACATTATGATGAAGACAGTTACAAAATCCACATGAATACTGCAAAGAACCACACACTAAATGTAGCAATGGTGTTTGTAAAAAGAATCATGTGGGATGTAGATAACAAAGAAGATTTAGAATTTCTTTTAGAACAAAATGAAAAACCACAAATTGCAGAAAAAATTAAAAAGATTTTAGAATAAATGAAAAATTCTAAAAAATAGTAATTTTAGAAATAAAGATACCCACAAACTTATAACATATGGTTCAAATTTTTTTAAATATCGCATAAAAGGTTTGAGGAGATATTAAAAATGATTGAAAAAATAATCAAAATGATAAATGTCCTAGATGTGGAAAAGGATCAATAGTCACAGATGCAAACACTGCAGAGAATTTTTGTAGTAAGTGTGGATTTGTGATGACAGATAAAATATCAGAATCAGGTCCAGAATGGAGATCATTTTCAAATGAAGAAGAAAATAAAAGTAGAGCAGGAGTTCCAACATCACTTGCCATGCATGACATGGGGTTAGCAACAGTCATCAATCCTCAAAATAGAGACGCAACTGGAAAACCGCTATCTGCAACTATGAGAAGCACTATTGAAAGACTCAGAACTTGGGACAGTAGAAGTCAAGTTCACGAATCTGTGGATAGGAATTTCAGACAAGCGTTTAGCGAATTAGATAGATTAAAAGACAAATTAGCAGTCGGGGATTCAGTAATTGAGAAAGCAGCTTACATTTACAGAAAAGCATTAGAGAAAGGACTAGTTAGAGGCCGTTCAATTTCTGCACTAATTGCATCTTCACTTTATGCAGCATGTAGAGATACAGAAACTCCAAGAACCCTAAAAGATGTAGGGCAAGCAGGAAACATTAAACGAAAAGATATTGCCAGATGTTATAGATTATTGTTAAGGGAACTGGAATTGAAAATGCCAGTAGTTGATCCAGTAAAATGCATTGCTAGAATTACAAGTAAGGCAGAATTGTCAGAGAAGACAAAAAGAAAAGCAACAAAAATATTACAAACAGCTGAAGAACAAAAAATTTCTGCAGGGAAAGATCCAATGGGACTAGTTGCTGCAGCATTATATGTTGCATGTGTAACAAACGGAGAGAATAAAACTCAAAGAGATGTAGCAGAAGCTGCAGGAGTAACAGAAGTTACGATTAGAAATAGATACAAAGGTTTGAAGATAGCATTAAATCTGTAAATCAGATTTTTGTTCAGAAAAAAACTTACGGGCAATCAAAATTGACACAGAAGATATTCCAGATAACAGTAATAATAATTCCAAAGAAGACATTAATGAATGTGAAAATGCATTTTCAACAGAAATAAGATTGATTTGAGATATAAAATAGGCATAAGAAAATACAAAATAGTTTGTTGCCCAATGAATTAACAATGATGCCACAAACCCATATCTCAAGTAAACCCAACCCAAAATAATACCACCTGCAGCAGCCTGAGCAAATTTACCTTCACTCCAAGAGTCTCCAAGAGCAATATGAGCAAATCCAAAAAGAACTCCAACAAACACAATCAAAAAAAGTGCTTTTTTAGAATCATAGATATTCAAAGTGTTTGGATTCCACAAGCATTTGACAAAATATGTTAGAGAAGACCTACTAGAATATAGGGCAAACAAAGGAATTCCAATCAAAATTAAACGAAATCCAAATTCCTCAATTAAAGGAGCAAGACTAACATAGAAAAATTGAATTAAATCATTATCACCAAGCGGAGGAACAGTAACAATATCAAATTCCTCTTGAACAAAATTAATCAGGATAGAGATTAAAACCAAAATAGAAAGCCATTTTGTAATTCCAATCATGTAATTTGATTCATAATCAAACTTTCCAAAAGATATTGTTGAAGAGAGTGATTTGAAAAATCCATGTTTTGGTCCCAATATAGAAATCGCAAACAGTATAGCATAAAAAATCCATAAAATAACAAAGACATCACCTATACTGATACCAATATCAGATTGATAAAGTGCAGTACCATCAAAAAGAGTCAGATGAGTTATAGGATAATCAAAATTAATGTCATTACCAATATTACTATCAAACACAACAAAAATTCCAATTGGGAAAGAAGCTAAGAGTAGACCAAAAACTACAGACAGTAATGCAGTGTAAGGAATCCCAAGAGCTTGGAAAATTCTATTTGAGTTTTGCAATTTATTCTAATGAAGTTCTATAGTATCAGCAGCAAATCCTAAATGAATCAAAGTATCTTTGATTGTATCTCTATGATCACCTTGTAAAAAGACATATCCTTCTTTTGCAGTTCCACCACAAGCATATTTGTTCTTGAGATCTTTTGCAACAGTTTCCAGATTATTCAATTTAGGATCTAAACCTTCAATCATGGTACCTTTTTTCTTGAATCGTCTGGTTTCTAATCGAATTATGATTTTAGTACTATCTTTGGCAAGTTCACCACATGCGCACAAGTCTTCTGGAAGACCACAAGTATTACAAATTACTGCCATACGTTCGAAATCAATTCAATTTTACGCACTATTAAGCCTTGTTTGAATATAGACTATTGGATAAAACAAGGATTTTTTTTAGATAGAAAAACAATGAATAGTCATGGGAGAGGATCTTACAAAAAAAGCTGCAGAAATGTTACTAAATGGTGCAACATTGCTCAGTGAGCCTTGTCCATATTGTAAAGGAGTAAGGGTGATGAAAGAAGGGCGTGCATTGTGTATCAGTTGTGGACAAGAACCAGAGAAAAAAGAAATACCAAAAGAAGAAACAACACACTTGACAAAATCAACACTAGAAAAAACATTAGATCAGAAAATAGAATCACTATCAAAAGAACTAGAGCAAGAAAAACAGCATGAAAAACAACAAAGTATTCTAAAATCAATTAATTCATTATTAGAAACCATAGATAAAATTAAAAATAAATAATAAAAGCATCGTAAACAAAAAATAAAATTTCAATAATATTCTATAAAGACATACAATTTGAAAATACAAAACTGTAAAAACTTAAGTTCATTGTGTTCATAAAATATTCATGAAGATAGTCATTACAAGTAGATGTGGAAAATTTGAATGACATAATAAAAAATATCCTAGTTCCATACGATGGTTCAAAATATGCAAAAAAATCACTATCATATGCAAAAGATATTGCTAAAAAAGGAGATACAGTAATTTTTCTTCTCACAATAATCGATGAGCAAGAATATCTTCACGGTACGTTATTAGCAGAATTAGAAGCAGATTATACAATTAAAGATACAATTCACAGATTTATTAAATCAGAAGTAATTAATGAAAAAAAGAAATTAAAAAAAATATCACATGAATGTGAAAAAGATAAAATCAAAGCAAATCACCACGTAATAAAAGGGGACCCGATTGAATCAATTCTCAGATATTCCAAAGTAAAAAAAATTGATTTGATAGTTATTGGAAGTCAGGGCCTCAAAGGGATAGAAAAACTCAAAGCATTAGGTAGTACAAGTAGAAAAATTTCAGAATTAGCAAAATGTCCAGTAATGATCGTACATTAAAAATTAAAGAATTTACAAATCAAATATCAAAAGAAGACATCAATATACGATAAGAAAAAGTTTATTCATAGAGAGTGTTTTGTTATGATATGGTTAGTCTTGATACATATTCAAAAATAAGTGAAGAGATTAAATTTACGGAAGAAGAAACAGTAGAGCTTTTAAAATTAAGTGAAAAAGAAATACTGGTTTTGATTCTATCAGAATTAAAAAAAATTACAGAAAATACACAAGAGATCAATAAAAAATAAAATAGTCAAAATACCAGATTCAATTCTAAATCTAGATACTTTTAGACATCTAAAAATGGATTAGTAATCAATCCATTTGCAGTTAGAGCCATCAAAGATACAGCAACAGCACCACAGGTCACAATACCCAATAAAACTAAACCATCTTTTTTATCCATAAGATACAAACAATCAAAATTATCTATTATTGTTCTTTTAGATTTTAAAAAATCAAAATAGAGTTACTAGATCACAATATAATTCCAGTAAATCATAGTCAACCCCCCTACCACCCATGCTAAAAGGGTAAAAAATTGAAAATATAACTAAAATACAGATAGTTGGAAAAAGACATAAAGAAATTCAAATCCATCAAAAAATCTCTTTTTTAGGAGTGAATTTTGAATTCATGCATGAATAAAGTTTTTATGTTAAAATCAGGGAGGACGAATTGTAATGGCAGATAAGAAATCAGCACCGCTTCCAGCATCAAGTGGAGGCCTCATGAGATTCTTTGAAGATGAAACAAAAGGATTCAAAATAGATCCAAAAGTTGTGATATCAATTCCAATTGGCTTAATTGTAGTTTCATGGGCAATTGACTTGTTTTTAGCTACGTGAGCAAACCATGGAATCCCCAGATGGCGTTTCAAATATTCATAACAGATTTTCCCTTACATTAGTTAACCCATCATCGCATTATTTTTCATTAGTAGTATCACTAGTTGTTGCATCTGTGACAGTTTTTTCAATATATCTAGGATATTTAGGAGAATTAGATTTTGGCGAATTTTGGTATAGATTACCGTTAGTTTTAGGAGTTTTAGCTTTAACTCAGTTACTTGATGCAAAATTTGCAAAGAAAAAAGAATATTCAAAATCATTACACTCATCTCTTTTTGGTAACATGTTATGGACAGTCACCATACTAATGGGATTACTTGCAAGTTTTGTTTTACAAAAAGATGTGCAATTATTCTTCATAACTTTTGGAATGATTCTTTTTGCAAGTTTTAGAATAGGAATCTACACTACAACACTAGGTGCAAGTCTCAAAAAAGCATGGGCAATTTGCTTCATCCAACCATTAGCAATGTTTTTTGTACTTATACCACATGATATGTGGATTCCAATTCTAAGTGACCCAATTGGATTAGGGTATGGAATAACATTTTTGATAATTGCAAGTGCATGGTCATTTGTTACAGACAGAGCAGGTAGGCCAGGTATGGAAAGTACACATAGAACCATTCAAGCATATCTAGCATCTCAAGGAAATGACTTTGCAGATGCAGAAGAGTTAATGGAACAACGTTCAAGTGAGACCAAAGTAACAACAGCACAAATCAGATTATCCCCATCTAATGGAGGTTCAGAATTTACAATGGTTTTACCAGAAATTCATCCAGGACCATTTCATCCAGTTGGAGGAAGTAACATACCATATTTGATTTACAAAAAGTTGGAATCATCAGCAATGGTTATGCATAGTATATCAGATCATGCTCTAAATCTTCCATCAAGGAAAGAAGTTGAAAATTATTTAAAAAGTTTAGAAACTAGTAAGGTAAAAGATGAGGGAATACAATGTACAGAGCCAGTAGTTGTTCAAATTAATAAAGCAAGGGTGACAGGGTTACTTTTTGGAAATAATCCGTTATTATTTTTATCATTATCACCACATGGAATGGAGGACATTCCAAGCTATGTTAAAACTGAAATTACACAATATGCAAAAAATAGGAATTATTCAAGAACACTGCTAGTAGATTGTCATAATGCAATGGGGGAAGAAATTGAAAAAGAAGATGGCGAAGATATGTTAAAAGCTGCAAAGTCTTGTTTAGATTCTCTAATAACTAAAGATAGTTTCCCAATAGAATTTGGCCATGCCAATTCTGATGACATGGATGTATGGACAGAAGATTTGGGAATGGGTGGACTCGGAATGATTTGTCTAAAAATTAATGAAAAAAAATATTTTCTTGGATGGGCAGATGCAAACAATATGGAAAATGGTGTTAGAGAGAAAATAATCGATAATTTTTCAAAAAAAGAATATCAGTTATTAGAAATCTGTACATCAGATACACATTATTCACCAGTTAAGGCCAGAAATAGAAACGGATACTATCAGTTAGGATTGATTACAAGTGCAGACAAGTTATCCAAATGGTTCTTAGAGATTGCAAAAAAATCAGAGACCACAACTGATGCAAAATTTGAAATTTTAGAAAATGAAACCAAAGTAAAAGTTATGGGAACAGGAATCTATGAGGATTACTCAAAAGCATTAGATAATTCTCTGAAAATCACCAAAGTGTTTGTAATTGGATGTCTGTTATTTTTCATAACTAGTCTTTTCCTATAGTTTTCATTTGATCAATATTCCCATAAAATTCATCAATAAATGAAGAGAATTGAAAGATGGGAACAATAGGAACATTTCCAATAAAATTTACTTTATCTTGATACAAAGTGACAATCACAGGAACTGCAATGGCACCTTGAGTTTTTTCAACATATTTTTTTGTTCTTTCAATTTGTTTTTTAACAGCGCTAGTCAATGAAGAAGTACTGTAACGTTTCCAATGTTTGCAATCAATCAAAATTGCAATACCTAGTCTAATACCAATTACATCGATTTCCATTCTAGGCTTAGTTAAAATCATATTTTTAATCACTGCAAAATTTTTTGACGATAAAATTTCAGCAGTCAATCCTTCAAAATCCCTCCAATCCAAAGCAATAGAAATTTCATCTATAGGGAATCCTTTCTCAAGTAAAGCAACTGCAATTTTTAATTTATCAGATACTTCAAAATAATATGAATTATCTTGCTTTGAGCCAATATCATTTTTTATAAATTCATCTAAAATTATTTTAGAATCAATTGAGTTTAATGCAGTTACAGCAGAAAAATCTTCAACTGAAACACCACCAGGAATAATCCCACGTAATCCAATAACCATGCCAGGATTAACTCTCATTTGCATATTTTGAAACATGTACGAAATTTAGGTTTTAGGAAATAATAACTTCAGGGTATAGTGATATACGTGTCATTAACATTTTACCAAACAAAAATTACAAGACTAGCATAGGTTTAGGAACAATTCCCAGTGTCAAATTCAGTTTTGGGATTTTTAAGTATAATAGAAAGCCCACTCTCAACAACATATGAGTGAAATCAATGAGAATAATCTTGAAAGATTAAACTCACTTTCCAAAAAACAAAATTTGTCTCCAAATGACTTTTTAACAAAAATGTTAGATCATTCTGAATTATCCAATGAAGAACACGATCAATTTCATGAAAAATATAACGAAATACATAGTCACATGAAATACATTTCATTTCCAAAAGATATGTTATCTATGTTATATGCAGTAATTACTCCTGAATCAGCTAAAAAAATTGGCAGTATTTATTCAAAAACTAACTTTGATGAAGAAACATCTTTGAGTAAAAGAGGGGGATCTGAATGGAATAAAGTTTTAGAATTTAACAAAGATTGGATTAGAATTTGTGGGTGGGATTTAATAATTTCCCATGATAATAATATTAAAAAATGGGTAATTTTACATGATTTAGGAATTAATTTCTCTCATTCATTAGGAGAATTTTTCAAGGTAACTGGACATGAATTGAATGAAACTATTGAAGATGTGATTGTTACAGAAAAAGAATTGAGTATAAGTTTTAGAAAATAATGTGTCTAAATACGTTTTATTACAAGCATTAAAGATTAGATTCATGAAAAAATTGCTAGTTGTCATACTAGCTTTAGTAGTAGTAACAATGATGCAAAGTCATTCTTTTGCAGAAAAAAATACATTTTTTGATTCAGTCAAATTTATCCAGTATTTAGATGAAAATACAGCACTAGAAGAAGTGAGAAACGGGAATCTTGATGTGTATTACTATACAATTTCTCCAGACAGATTAGAAACTCATCAAGCACGCGAAGGATTGCAGGTTTTTGATTCTACAGGAGGGTCATATAGTATCATACTCAATCCAGCAGAATCTGAAAAATTTAACCCATTTTCAATTAAAGAAGTAAGATTTGCCTTGAATTATTTAGTAGATAGAAAATTAATTGTAAATGAATTGATGGGAGGGTTTGGATCTCCAATTATTTCATACTATGGTCCATCAGAACCAGAATATCTTACAGTAATTGAACAACTAGAGTCATTTAATTTCAAATACAATCCTGTACTTGCAAATGAAATTATCAATAAAGCACTAAGAGAAAAAGGAGCTGAAAAAATTAATGGTGAATGGCAAATAAATGGAGAGTCAATCACAATTACAATGTTTATCAGAAGTGATGATCCAGTTAGAAAGTCAATTGGAGAGATACTAGCAGTAGAGTTGGAAAAAATTGGATTTACAGTGAAGAAAGATTTTGGTGATTTAAACAAAGCATATGTTATTGTGTATGGTTCAAATCCTTCTGATTTAAAATGGAATCTATACACTGAAGGTTGGGCAAGATCTGATTTTGTAAGATATGACTCCATAGGATTAGCACAAATGTATTCCCCTTGGTTTTCAAACATGCCAGGATTCAATGATCCTACATATTGGAATTACAAAAATGATAAGATAGATGAGTTAACTCAGACAATATACACAGGAGACTTTGAATCATCAAAAGAAAGGACAGAGTTAATTCAAGATGCGATGGTTGAAGGAGTCAATGAGTCAGTTAGGATTTTCTTGGCAAGTAAGATTAACCAATATGTTGCAAATGAAAAAGTAAGTGGTATAGTAAATGATTTTGGGGCAGGAGTTCCAAGTAGATTTACGCCAATTAATGCAAAAAGTGATGACAATGAATTTGTGATAGGTGTAAAGCAAATTTATCAAGCAGCATGGAATCCAGTTATGGGTTTATCAGATAGTTATAGTAGGCACATTTGGGGAATTATTTCAGATCCTGCCACGTTTAAGCATCCATTCACAGGCGAAACATTCCCAGTTAGAGCAAAATGGCAAGTTGAAACTGCAGGTCCAAATGGGAAACTAGATGTACCACAAGAAGCAAAAAGTTGGAATCCAATATTACAAAAATGGGATAACGTCGCATCAGACACTTTAGCAACAAGCAAAGTAGTTTTTGATTTTAATTTTAGTAATTGGCATAATGGTGAAAAAATGGATATGAATGATATTTTGCATTCATTATATTTCACAACAGAGTGGGGAACGCAAACAGATGAAAACGATAAAACTTTTGATACAGAATTTACACCAAGAGCAGCTCAAAGTATTGAAACGATAATTGGGGTAAATCCAATTGATGAGGATACACTTGAGGTGTATGTAGATTATTGGCATTTTGATGAAGGAGAGATTGCAGATTGGGCAATATTATGGAATTCAATGCCTTGGGAAATTACAGTAGCCATGGAAAAAGCAGTAACGGAGGGCAAGGTGTCATTTTCAAGATCAGGGGCAACAAGTAAAAATGTAAACTGGTTATCATTAATCATTCCAAATGATGCAAATACCATCAAAGGTTATTTGCAAGAATTCAAAGAAAATAACTACATTCCAGAAGCATTAAATGAAAATAATCAAAATTTGAAATACTATCAAGACAGATATGATTCTTCAATCAAATGGATTGAAAATAATAATCATGCAGTGATTAGTAATGGACCATTTTATCTTGAATCATATGCACCCGAATCTCGAACCATCACAGTAAGAGCATTTGATGACGAGTCATATCCATTTAAAATTGATAAATGGAAAGAATTTGAAGATACAAAATTTCCAATGATTAAAAAAATAGACATGGAAGAAATTATTCGAAAAAATGAAGGATTTCAAATAGACATGGAAGTAGAAAATACAGATTTTATTCGATATTTTTTGATAAACAGTGAAGGAGAAATAACATCTACAGAGACAGTCAAGGTAAATGGAAAAAATACAAGCATCACACTATCTTCTGAAAAAACTAGAGAATTAGGTATAGGGGCAAACAATATCAAAATATTTGCAATTTCAGATTCAGTATTAAAACCTGATTTTTATGAATCAAGTTTTATAGTTACAAAAGAAAAAACAGAATTACCAATTAATAGTATTGAGAATGTAAAATTTACTGAAAATGAAACAGATTACAAAATTTGGATCATCCCAATAATTACAATCATAGGAATTATAATTTACATAAAGAAAAGATCACATTAAACCATAATCTTTTAAAATAGATTCTATTTGTTCTTCATTTTCAAGTTTAGAATATTCATCTAAAAGATTTTGATTGAGTTCATAGAAAGTATGGCCCCATTTGAATTTATCAAGTAATTGCAAAGCCTGTTCTTTAAAACCCAAAATAAATAATGACCCAGCTAACGCTTCAGCTGTAGTTAATTTGTTAAGTTTAGAATAATTTACAGGGTTTCCTGCAAGTAATGGAGGAAGTTTTCGTTTAATTCCATTGAAATTTTTAGAAAATGCACTATCAACTAAATTCCAAGAACAATCAATTCCAACAATAGTATTGATAATAGATTTATCTTTAGGAATTAAGGTTTTTTTGGAAAAAGGATCTAACACCATGCCCTTGCTGTTTATTTTTTTTATATTTTGAGCCAATCCAAATTTTACCATCTTGGCAGCTGTGCATTTTTTTGGATCATCTTGATAAAACATTAAAACTTGTAACTTCATATCAATAAACCATAAAAGAAATAGTATTTTGAATTTACTCTAAAGTTTTGTAAGTTACTTTATAATAAAATCTTGAGACTTGCTCATCCTTGATTACCTCAACATTCCAATCAGCATTGGGTAAGAATGCAGTAGAAGATTCAGGTAAAATACTGAATTTTTCTAATCGAACGTCTGGTCCACTATATCTTACATTTAGATTCATACCATCAACTTCAACAACATCATAAATTTGTCCAGGTTTTCGAGTAGATTCACTAACTAAACAATCAGCATCAGGGCCAATAATACAAATTCCAGAAATACTAGAAACTTTGAGATTTACTGTAGATTCATCACTTCGTGTAGGAGTAATTAAAGAACCAGTGATCACTCTAGGGGCAACAGATGTAGAATCAACCGATTTCTCTTCAGTGGATACTGAAATTATTTTTTCAGGAATTCTGTTTTGTTTTTCAACTATGACATCTAATTTTACAGGGATTGGTTTTTCTACAACTGTAAATGGAACATATTTTGTTTCAAAATTAGCATCAACTGATGCTTCATACAATCCAATGGCAGATTCGTTATCAGGAATTTTATATTGATATACAAATGAGCCAGAAGGTCCAGGTTGAATAGCAGTGATTGGTCCAGCATTAGTACCACAAATAAAAGAACCACAATTAATCTCAACACTATCTTTTTTAATTATACTTACATCGTATGCTTCAAGATAAATCAATTTGTTCGGTTTTCCACTAACCACCACAGTGTCACCAGGATAGTATTCAGACTTGTCAGTAACTACTAAAAGAGATACAGGATCATCAACACCAAAAATAAAATCATTAGCTACACTAAAAGTTGATTCAGAATAAATACCATCATAAACTACTTTAACATTGTATAATCCTTCACTAAAAATAGTAGCAGGTAATTCAAAACTACTTGAAAATTCACCACCTTGTGTTGGATAAACAAAGGCTTCGTGGATTTGCTTAAATGGGAAAGTACCATCAATAATTTTGATCCAAACTCTTTCAGGAACTACAAGACCCTCATCACCTTGTTCACGTAGAATAAGATTTCCTACAACCTTGAGTTCATCTCCTGCTTTGTACAAAGATTTATCAGTTGTTACAAAAAGCGGTGTTGTAGAGATAGAATCATTTTCAGGATCTAATGAAACTTTAAAGAATAAATCTTTACTATAACTAGAAGATGAAATCTGTATTTTGTAAATACCCAGATTAGATTTTGTTACACTTCTACCATCATCTACTTTGATATTTTCATAACTTTGTGTAATTGGAGTATCCCATGACCAAGAGAAGCGTTGATTATCAATAGCAGCACCAGCATTAACCACGGTTCCATCAGGTTTTGTTAATGAGATATCAACTGCACGATCACTAGTGACAAGAATACCAGTAAGGGATACTTTTTCATTAAAACCATAAATTTCTTTATCAATAGAAACAGATGAGCCTTCTTTCAAACCATCATGAATTTCAAATGAGGTTGTTGCTAAAAGATTCTGATATTGTGCTTCAATAATATAAGATCCTTCAGAGAATATTAAACGATTCAAATCAGTATTGATAGAAAATGTTCCACCTACTTCAGGAATTGCAGTAAATTCATACCCTACAGGGATTCCACCAGTAGAGAGTTTTTTCCCACCTTCAGGCAACCCGATTATTTCAAGTGGACTACCATCAGATGTAGAAATAATTATTTTTACAACAGGTGTTTCAAGACTTGTACGAGTAGCAGGTTCCAATATTTGGCCACTGATAATTACTTTTTTATTTAAACTAAAATCATATGAAGATTTGTCAGTTGAAACAACCAAAGGTTCAGTATTCAAAACATATGTTTCAGGATTTTGTACCACTTTGATTATTTTTGTTACAGAACCAACATCTTTGTTAATGTTAATCAAATAATCACCTAATCTAGAATCACTAATTGGAATAGTAAAAGAGTAAGAAAATTTACTGTCACCATCAGGGCGCACAGCATCTAGAATTTTTAAAACAGAGCCGCCGCCAGCATGCTCATCAACACCTAATGAGAGACTCTTTGTTTGTAATATTTCTAAATCAAGTGAGTCCACCCAATGATCATTTAGCCTACCAGTAATGTTGACAGTATCTCCAAGTCCATAAAATTCCTTATCAGTCCAAAGTGAAATTGGGACTGATTCTTTGATATCCCCTATAACTTCAAAAGTTGTAATAATGGATTTGTCAGAATAATCTGCAACAATATCATATGTTCCAAGTTGAGGATTCACAGTTGTGATAAACAGACTAGTTTTAAATTCCCCATTAGTTGGAAACAAATTCCCATTAGCTAACATTACACCTTGAGGATCAGTTACAGTAAACGTTAATCCTTGAAATGGAATAATTTCAGTAGCAAATCCAGTAATTGATACGGTTTGGCCTGGAAGATATTGTGATTGATCAGTAACAACACCAAATGAACCATCTATTTTTTCTTCTTGTTCAATTATTTCATACCCTACAGAAAAACTAGTGTTAGCAGTTGCACCAGCATAATTTACAGATACATCATAAGTACCAGCATTAATTCCAAGTACTTGTTGTAAACTTAGAGTTGCATCATAATTCAAATTCAAATCAGGATAAAGTGTTAATGTTCTATCAAAGTTAGGACCAGAAATAGATACCATAATTGGTTCAGGTTGAAAAAATGGCTTTACAATAAAGACTTCTTCAGAAACATGTCCTCGAATAACAGCATACTGTCCAAACAAGTATGAAGGTTTTTCAGATACTGCAGTTACAGTTACAGCTTCTGAATCAACAATTTCTACTAGTTTACCATTTGTGGAGCCAGCAGTAGATGAAACAAATTTCCAATCTTTTTCAGAGTCATTCAAATTATATCCATCATAGAGTCTTTGCCAAGATGAAAAATCATTTGCAAGATCAGAAAACAGAGGGGTTTTATCAACTACAACTCCATTATCATCTCTTAGCTCAACTGATTCATTAGAATCAGTAAACCATATTGTAGTATAAGAGAATTTTAAAAATCCACCAGGTAAAATTACAGTCCCAGAAGGAAGTGTTAATGTTTTTTTAAGAACTGTAGTTGATGCAATTTTCCAATTACTCAAATCAACTGTGGATTCAGTAGGATTGTAAATCTCCACCCATTCAGAAATAGATTTTGAATCATCTCCAGTAGGATTAATGTCGACTTCATTAATTACAACATGGTCTGCAGTTTGAGCATATACAGGTCCAATTAACCCAACAAGAAAAAGTACAGAAAATACTAGAAAGATATTTCGAATCATGATTGTTTCCTAAATATTTCAGATAAAAGACTCATTTTAGAATGAAATTGAGGAAAAGTTGAGCTAGTTGTTAAAGTTGACCTAGAAAATGTGTCATCAGGGGAGAATTTCACAAATATTTTACTACTTTTTGGTATTTAGCACACACGTAGGAATCATTCTTGAGTACCATCACAGTTTGGGCATTTTTTATCAAATACCTTAGAACCACAATCCATACAGATTCCCTCACCTACATCTTGTGTGATTGATTGTTTTCTTTTACCAACGTAAATTTTGATTCCAAAATACATCAAAATTACAACAATTGCAGCATATGCAGGAGTCATAAACGGAATTAAACCAATCATGAAAAGTATCAGACCTGCAATTAACAGTACATCTCGTCGCTCAAAGTTCAATAAACTCAGAACATGTGAGAATTCATAAAAACATGCCGGAGCTCAGACTCAATTAGTTTACTTCATATCTAAAGTCATTACTCTAACTCTTCCTCATCGCTCGGCAACAGTACCAAGCGCTGATTTGTTAATAGTTTAGTGGTGGGATTGGGGAAATTTGAATTCCCGACCTCTGCGTCCCAAACGCAGAATCATACCAAGCTAGACCACAATCCCAGTTAAACACAAAAATCGCCCAATTTAAGCCTCACAGATAAAATTTATCACAAAATTACTTTAGGCACAGTTACGCACAAAAAACATCATTATTTAAAATCAATCAAAGTTTAAACTTTATTTTTTATGCTGCTGAAACCAATTCATATAATTTAGATAATGGAATAGGTTTTCTAATCCAGGTCACTATACCATTTTCAATTAATTCATTCAAATCTTTTTCAGAAAATGGGGCTGCAGTATAGACAAAGATTTTTTTGCCATCCATTAGTCCATCTTTATTTAATCGATAAATCAAATCAACACCGCTTACTTTGGGCATTGCCAAATCCAAAATTATTGAATCAAAAGAAGTATTTTTAATCAAATCATATGCAGAGTCAGCATTATCTGCAATAACTAGTGTGTCATCTTTTTTCTCAAAAAACAAACACATCATCTCAGATAAACTGGGATCATCATCTACAAATAAAAACTTCAAGATACATCCTTTGGAATTGAAAAATTAACAGAAATTCCAGAAGATTCATCCCCAGAGGAAATCCAGATTTTGCCACCTAGTTTCTCAACAATACTGCGAGAAATAGACAACCCCAAACCCAATCCATCATGTTCTCGAGTCAAAGAAGTATCAACCTGATAAAATTTCTTAAATAGATGATTTTGATGTTCTTTTGAAATTCCAATTCCATTATCAGACACAGAAAAAACTATACCATCATCACTTTTTTTTGCATCAATTGTTATTTTACCATTATTTGGAACAAAATCAACCGAATTTTGAATCAAATTTGTAAAAACTTCTTTGAGTTTATTCTCATCAAAAGTAAAATCAAAATCTACAAGTGTAGAATTCGTGAATTTAATTTGTTTATCATTCATCATAGCACTATGATCTAAATAAATATCGTTCATGAATTTTTTAATATTAACAGGATTACAAGAATAATTCACTTTACCTAAATCTAATTTTTGTACAAGCAAAATTCGTTCAATTAATTCTCGTAAATGGGATGAATTGGATTGAATTTTCGTCACAAATTCTTTTTGTTCCTCATTAAGATCTCCTATCAATCCAGATTCAAGAAGCATTTCACAATATCCCTGAATCGGTACAAGAGGGGTTTTTAATTCATGAGAAGTCATTGCTGCAAATTCTGCCTTTTGTACGTCAATTTTTTCTAATTCATGTATTTGAGAATCAATTGTTTTTCGATCTTCTTGGAGTGTAGAGATCATATGGTTAAATGACTTTGAAATAGATTGAATTTCTGAGGGTCCAGAAGGAACAATATGTAAATTAAAATTATCATTAGAAACAGCATCAGCCATTTTTTTTAATTTCTTAATAGGGAAAAGTAATCTACCTGAAAAGAATAATGAAAGCAAAATTACAGAGACAATCAAGGCAGTAGTAATCAAAAAAAGAACCAGAAGAAAAGAATAGAATGGGGTATTGATTTCATCAAGATTTTGTTTTGAAACTATTCCAATATCTAAAAGGGGCAAATAAGTCCAAGATGCAAGAATTTCATTTCCAGCATAATCAATTGAGACACCATGTCCAGTTTCTTTAGATAATGCTAATTTCATCGGAAGTGCTGATTCTTCAAAATTATCAATCGAATAAGTTTCTGAATACCTAAGAGGGGAAATAAAGTCTATACCAGAATGTTCATCATTGTAATTGCCAATAACAGTTTCACCTGTATTTTCAAATTCAAATTCAAAACTAGATAATTCATAAAAATCATGCATATGAAGTTCAAATAGTAGATAACCCAAGTCTTCTCCGTCATAACTTGTAATTAATTTTCCAAATAATAATTCATGAAAAGGATCATGATAATGTATAGATGAAATTAAAACATCATCAACTGAGTGATTCTGTATTTGAGATATTAATTTAGAATGATCATCATCAGTATAAAGATGTGAAGTTAATTCAAGCATCACTGTATTATCCAGAGTAACAAGAAATATTTCTGAATATCCATATGTATTTTTTATTCTCAATAAATTATGAGTCAAAATATCTTTTGCAATGATATATTCTTCAGAGTCTACTTCAGAGTTTACCAAGATATCAAAGTTTTCTCGCAACATAGATAAATCAGAAGTTGCAGTTATGTCAAAAATTCTTTCTTGAAAATATGTTTGCATGTGAGATGATTGTAAAAGAGTAATTCGATCTAATTTTGTCAAAGCATGATTAAAAATAGAATTTTGTTCATAATCTAGCATAACATAACTGAAAATTGTTAAAGGTAAAACAGTAAGAACCAACACGATAGAAATTACATAGACATTAAAGTGAACCAAGATAGAAAACTCCTAGTTTATAGACTTCATAAGTTGTCAACATATTAAAAAAATGCAGAATATCGTATTAATGGGTTTTTGATTATCATAAATGAAAATCATTATACATAAAACAAATTCTACAGATAATCATTTTAAAGGCCATTCAAGATACCAACCCTATGCAGACTGAAGAATATCTCAAGGCAGGAAAGATTGCCTCAGAAGTAAGAGAGATGGTCAGAGTAAAAGACTGGATTGGAAAATCAGTCTATGAGATTTGTGAAGAAGTTGAAAATGAAATTAAAAAAAGAGGAGCAAAATGTGCTTTTCCAGTAAATGCAAGTATCAATGAAATTGCAGCTCATTATACTGCTGAACCAAACGACCCAATCACCATCAAAGATACAGATTTAGTGAAAATTGATCTTGGGGCTCAAATTAATGGATACATTGCAGATACTGCAGTTACAGTTTGCTATGATGCTCAGTTTGATGGACTAGTTGAAGCAGCAGAAGAAGCACTATCAAATGCAATGTCAATGGTAAAAACAGGAGTAAAGGCAAGTGACATTGGGCGAACTATTGAAACTACAATCAAACAAAGAGGGTGTAAACCAATTGCAAATCTAAGCGGTCACTCATTGGATCAATATACAATTCATGCAGGAAGATCCATTCCAAACATTTGGTCAATTGGGGGATTTTCACTTTCAGATAGTTCAGCATATGCATGTGAACCATTTGTCACAACAGAGCAGGGCGGAGGATTTGTCAGAAACGGACAGATAAAAAATATTTTTGCAATAAACTCACGAAAGAAAACAAAAGATGAGCAAGCAGACAAACTATTAGATTTTATTTGGAAAAATTTTAACATGTTACCATTTGCATTAAGATGGATTACAAAAGAATGGGAAGAAAAAGAAGCGCGAAAGTTATTAGAAATTCTAGTAAAGAAAAAAGCAGTACAAGCTTATCCTGTATTAATTGAAGTAAACGAACAAAGAGTTGCACAAGCAGAACACACGTTCATTCCAAATGATACTGGCGCTATAGTTACAACAAGTGCAGAATAAAAAATAATTTAAGATAAATTGAGTGAAGAGATTAGACCGTGTCCTAAATGCAAAGGGATCATGTTCAAAGAACAAGGAGAAGAAACAACATGGTTTTGTCCCACATGTAATGTAAAATTTAGAACAAAATAGATATAAAATTATTGTTCTAGTATTTCGCCAAATATTTTCTCAATCATATTTGATTCACCACAAGAATTACATTTTGAGGATTCAGAAAACAAAACATCGCCTTCAGTAAATTTTCTTTTTTTCAACATGCCACATTTTGTGCACTTTTCAACAGTATACGCAGTCGTGATTTTCTTTTTTGAGAACATTATTGAGGCACTCCAGAAGTATTGCCAACACCAATTATTACAACAGATTGTCCTTTTTGGGTATTTTCTTGAATCATTTCATAAACTTGAGCAGATACATCATCAGCAACATCAGCAATTTCTTTTGTCATTAGAGTAATTGCCTCACTGACTGATTGTTTAACCACAATAGAGAAAATTGGGATTTTTTTACTAGTTGCAATTGCTTCGATGTTAAATCGTTCAGTTCCAATTCCACCAATTGCTGCACCAAAACCACGTGCAATAGATGCAGAGTCCTCACCTTCCATTTTCAATGCAGCATCAATCATAATTATTGCATCAATTTTAGAATCAGAAGTTATCACATCTAATGCATCAGCAGGTCTTCCTACAGTAGACCCTGGACCTTCAGCTTTTAAAAGATACAAAGTTCTATCTTCAAAGTTAGTTTTTGCAAGAAATGTTTGAAATGATATAATTTCTTTTTTACAAGATAACATCATTTTTCCAACAACCATCGGACCAATACCATCACCTACTGGTTGTCCTAACTTGAATGCAGGAATTGCATCTTTCATTGCAACTGCTTGCTCCATGATAAAAGGCAAAATCATTTGTAAAGGCAATATCAAAGGATAGTTGTTTTGTTTTTTTGCAGTCAAAAACATGTGATTAATTATTTTGTAAATCATTTGTAGTGATGAAGCAATTTCAAGTAAAGTTTGTACTTTGGATAATTCAAAATCACTGATTTGAGGAGAGATTGATTTTAGATGTTCACGAGTATAATCCTCTCGCGCTCTAACAGTGTGTTGAACTTTGTCAACTATTCCATTAGGATCCATATCAACAGGCATAATGGTGAAATAATCTATGAATTGATCAATTTTTTTCACAGGATCACCTTCAAGACTTGTATTTTTTTTAAGATAGTCAATTAGTTCATTTCTAGACTCTTTTCTAAAACTATCTAGTTTTTTGATACCCTTTTTGAGTTCTCCTGAAGTGACGTATAATTGAATTCGCTGACCATAAAACACAAAGAGAATAATCGGTAAAATCCAAACCAACATCATTAGAGGGTTTGTATCATCTTTCATTCCAAATAATTGATCAAAATCTAAATTTGTAAAATCCAACAAACACAATAAAAAATAGTTCTAAATTAAACCATTCGTCCAAAATAACAAAGTAGTGATTTTAAATTATTTCTATTTGATAGGACTTCCCAAAGGAACATCCTCAGTTACAGTTAACCAAAATGGTTTATCATCAACGTCTGCTGCCAACAACATTGCATTTGATTCAACTCCTGCCATTTTTTTTGGTTCTAAATTTGCAATCACAATAACAGTTTTTCCAATAATATCTTCTGGTTGAAAATACTGTGCACCTCCAATTATGACATCACGTTGATCATCAGACCCCAAATCAATTCTACCTTTAATGATTCTAGATTTGCCTTCAATTGGCTCAGTTGCGATGATTTTTGCAACCCTAATATCCAATTTTGCAAAGTCATCATAAGTCACATTAGACATGACAAGCATCAATTCATCCAGTTAAAATGAATTTCGTTTACTGTAGATCTTTTTTAGTAATTCCGCTAGTCTCAATTTCATATTTTAAAGCTGCAGGAAGTTCCACATACTTTTTGTTTGCCAATAAGACAATTTGATCTTCAGGAACATCAACTTTTTTTAATAATTTTCCGCGTTGATGGGCATACGCATTTTTCCAAAAACCAGAAGCATCAAAAGTTTCAATCTTTACCATATTTTTTTGTGTATAGAGTCTTCTTTTAAATTTTAATTGACTGTGACGGAAGAATGGCAGATGCCATTAGAACCGGAGTTAATGTTCTGGATTTTAGGCATGTACCCATCACAGTCTACCTTTTTTCCAAGAGGGATCTAATATATTTTAATGTAGAATAAAGACCACATAGAAAATGGCAACAATTGAAGTCAAAGTGGAAATTAATGCTACAGAAGACAAAGTTTGGGAGATCATTTCAGACATAGATAATGAGCCAAAATTTTGGAAAGGAACAAAAAATGTCAAAAATATATCAAAAAATGATAATGTAATTCACAGAGAAGTAACAATAGCATTTAGAGATCAAAAATGTCTACAAGAAGTTACACTAGAACCAAAAAGAAAGATAGATGCTAAATTCACAAAAGGTATCATCAACGGGAGCAAAACGATGACAATTAGTACAAAAGAGAATAAAACAACACTTGTCACCTCTTGGGATATGAAACTAACAGGAGTGATGAGAATGTTTACAGGTGTGATAAAAAATCATATCAAAAGTGGTACAGAGCAAGCCATGCAAAGTATCAAAGAAGAAGCAGAGAGATAGTTAATGGAATTAATTTTTGATATTTTTAATTATTCTATAGCTGTAATTTTAATTGCCATTGCAGGAGCTTGGATATTTCTTATCAAATCAATGACAGACTCATTTAGATTTACACCACATTTAGATAAATTTGAAAACAAATCAAAAACAACTCCAAAAGTCTCAATAATACTTCCTGCAAGAAATGAAGAAGAATTTATCAGTAAATGTTTAGATTCGTTAATTGAGCAAGATTATCCAAATTATGAAATTATAGTAATTGATGATTCATCAAATGACAAGACAGGAGAAATAATTTCAGAGTATGCAAAAAAGAATTCAAAAATTATTCCAATTACAGCTAAACCAAAACCAGAAGGATGGATGGGGAAAAATTGGGCATGTATGGAAGGACATAACAAAGCAACAGGAGAATTATTATTATTTACAGATGCAGATACAATCCACTCTAAAAATGTAATATCACTTGCAGTATCACACTTGATATCATTTGATTTAGATGCATTATCTGCAATTCCAAAAATGTTAACATTTGATTTTTGGACAAAAATTACACTCCCAATGATTTCAACATTTTTGCACACAAGATTTTCTGCATTAAATGTCAATGACCCATCAAAGAAAACAGGATACTTTTTTGGTAGTTTTTTTATTATTAAAAAAGAGACTTACAAAAATGTAGGAATGCATGAAGGTGTAAAAGGAGAGATTATCGAAGATGGAGCGTTAGGGAAAAAAGTAAAAGAAGCAGGACACAAAATGAAAATGGTTAGAGGAGAGCACCTAATTGATGCAGTATGGGCACGAGATAAGGGCACTTTGTGGAATGCTCTGAAAAGATTAATGATTCCATTATACCTTCAAAATGGAAAAATTGCAATTGGAATTTTCTTTGCAGTATTATTTTTGTTATTTGTGCCGTTTCCAGTACTTGCCTCATCAGTATTGTTACCATCAGAGACAATATCCTCAAAAATTCTTTGTATTACAGCAGCAATATCTTCAATTCTAATTTATGTCGGCGCCATCATTGAAGTAAAAGTAGGATTAGGACTAAGAGGAATATATGCAGTTTTTGCACCATTAGGAAGTTTGGTAGTTGTGTTAGGATTTCTAAGTGGTTTAATTCAAGCAAAAGATTCAGCATCAATTACATGGAGGGGTAGAAGTTATTCAATGAAAGATCATACTCAAAATTCAATTAATGTATAGGAATCCTTTTAGATAGAAAATAGAGAATAAAGAATCTCATGGATAAGTCAGGAATGCTTGTAGGTGGAACTATAGGAGCAATAATGGTAATTGCAATTTTTGCAATGGTGTTTGTATTTCCACCAGTATCAATGACATCAACATCAATTACGACAGAAGTTGAAGAAAAAGAAACAGGGTATTCTAAAAATTTATCATTGATTGAAATTTTTGAAAAAGCAGAACCGTCAGTTGTAAGAGTCAATGTTCAAAGAACAGAAGAGAGCATAGGAGGTGTAGGTTCAGGTTTTGTTTTTGATAAAAAAGGACATATTATTACAAACGCTCACGTCGTCAAAGATGCAAAGAAAGTTGTTGTTACATTTCTTGATGGAAGATCATATAATGCAAAAATAATTGGAATAGATGAATATACAGATATTGCAGTAGTCAAAGTTAACACAGATTTATCATCATTAGAACCAGTATCATTAGGAGATTCATCTAGTCTTAAAGTAGGAGAACCAATAGCTGCAATTGGAAACCCGTTTGGATTATCAGGATCAATGACATCAGGAATTGTTAGTCAAGTAGGCAGATTGCTTCCAACAGACAATCAATATTCAATTCCAGATGTAATCCAAACAGATGCAGCAATAAATCCAGGTAACTCTGGAGGGCCATTACTAAACATGATGGGAGGCGTCATCGGAATTAATACAGCAATTCAATCAACAACAGGATCAAACACAGGTGTAGGGTTTGCAATTCCATCACAAACAGTTGCCAAAATTGTTCCAACTTTAATTGAAGACGGAGAATACAAGCATCCTTGGATTGGAATTTCAGGGCGAGATATTGATCCTGATATGGCCAAAGTCATGGAGTTAAAAGATGCCGTGGGATTTTTGGTAATTACAGTCATAGAAGATAGTCCAGCATCAAAAGCAGGTCTGATTGGGTCTGAAAAAACAATATCAGTTGAAGGAGTAGACTATGTAGTTGGAGGAGACATAATTTTAGCAGTAGACGGAATAGATGTAAGAAAAATTGATGATATTTTGATACACCTTCAAAGAGCAAAAGCAATAGGAGACGAAATGGTTTTAGAGGTTTTAAGGGACAATAGAACAACAAACATTACAATTATTCTCCAAGAAAGACCAAATGCAAATTAAAGAAATACAAGCATAAATACTCTAACTCAAGAATTATTTCTGTTGAACAGCCTTGTCTTAAACTCTGAGAGTTTAAACAATGTTTTAGAAAATAAAACAATATCTCGACAAGATATAATTGAGATTTATCAACATGCAGTAAAAGATCCAAGAGAACTTTATTCAGTGGCACAAAATTTGAGAGTTAAATTCAAAAAAGATACAGTCACATTTTCAAAAAAAGCATTTTTCAACATAGTTAATCTCTGTAAAGACACTTGTTCATACTGTACATACAAAGCAGAGCCAGGAGAAAAAAAACTTTCATTAATGTCAAAACAACAAATAACAGAGTTATTACAATTAGCAAAAAAATACAAATGTGTTGAAGCACTTTTTGTCACAGGAGAACAACCAGAACAAAAATATCCAGAAGCTAAATCATGGCTTAAAGAAAATGGATTTACTTCAACTGTAGAATATCTTATCCACGCATCAGAACAAGCATTGGAGTTGGGATTATTTCCACATACAAATGCAGGAAATCTTAATTTTGAAGAAATGAAAGAATTGCAAAAAACAAATGTGTCTATGGGAATTATGCTTGAAAATATCAGTGAACGATTAACAGAAAGAGGAATGCCTCACTATTTGGCAGTAAGTAAAAGACCAAAAACAAGATTAGAAATTTTAGAGAATTCAGGTAAATTAAAAATTCCAATGACTACAGGAATTCTTGTAGGTATAGGAGAAACAATTGAAGAGATAATTGATTCGATATTAGCAATAAAACAGCTACACCAAAAATACGGGAATATTCAAGAAGTGATTTTACAAAATTTCCAACCAAAACAAGACACAGTTATGAAAAATACACCTTCAGCTGATGAGAGTTATTTCAAAATGGTTGTGGCATTATCAAGAATAATCATGCCAGAAATGAATATACAGATTCCACCAAATTTATCTCCTAAATCTTATCAAAGTTTCTTATCAGTTGGGATAAATGACTGGGGAGGAATATCACCATTAACTCCAGATTTTGTCAATCCAGAATTTTCATGGCCAGAAATCAACAAAGTAGAAGAGTATTCAAAAAAAGCAGGATTTAATTTAAAATGCAGGTTTCCAGTGTATCCAGAATTTTTTTCATTTATTAGTAAAGAGTTAAGAAACAAGATGGCAGGAATAGAAAATGAGGAAGGATTCGTAAAGGAGGATTATTGGAAATGACAATCAACATAGACACACTATTCAAAAATTCAGATCCAATTATAGCAGATATTCTAAACAATGCATTATCAGATAAAGAAATTTCAGTAAAAGAAGGAATTGAGCTATACAATGTAAATGATGTAGATTTTCATCTTGTAGGTCTAGTTGCAAATGAAATTAGAAGAAGAAGGGTAGGAGACATCGTTTCATATGTAGTTAACAGAAACATCAATTTTACAAATGTATGTATCAAACAATGTGGTTTTTGTGCATTTAGTAGAGATTTTAGAGAAGAGGAAGGGTATTTTCTTCCAACTGAAGAAATTGTAAGAAGAGCAAAAGAAGCACATCAAGTAGGAGCAACTGAAGTATGCATTCAAGCAGGACTTCCACCAGACATGGAAGGAGATGTGTATGAGAATATTTGTAGAGAAATTAAAAAAGAAATTCCAGATATTCACATTCATGGATTTTCCCCTGAAGAAATTCTTTATGGTGCAGTAAGATCTGAAACAACAATTGAAGAATATCTAAAAAGAATGAAAGAAGCAGGTGTAGGAACACTTCCAGGAACATCAGCAGAAATTCTTAATCAGGAATTAAGAGACAAAATATCACCAGGTAGAATCAGTGTAGAGAATTGGGAAAAAGTTATCAAAACTGCGCATAAAATGGGTATCAATACTACATCAACTATGATGTTTGGACATTTAGAAACCATTGAAGATAGGGTAAAACACATTGTAAAATTAAGAGATATTCAAAAAGAAACAGGAGGATTTACAGAATTTGTTCCACTAGATTTTGTTCATTCAGAAGCTCCAATGTACAAACATCAATTACATGAAGGAATTAAACAAGGAGGTAGTGGAAACGATGTTTTACTCACACATGCAATTTCAAGAATAATGTTGAATAATTCTATTGATAATTTACAAATGTCATGGGTAAAAGAAGGACAGAAAATGTCTCAGTTATTACTAATGTGGGGAGCAAATGATTTTGGCGGTACTTTGATCAACGAAAGTATTTCAACATCAGCAGGTTCAGAATATGGTCAGTTGTTAAAACCTAAAGAAATTAGAAGAATGGTAAGGGAAATTAAAAGAATTCCAGCTGAAAGAGACACACATTACAACATTCTAAAAAAGTTTGAAAATGAAAATGAAGCAGAAGATGAATTAGATAAAATATCAAATGAATCACAGTTTGGATCTTATGTGGAATTGGTAAAAATCAATAAATTCAATTATAAAAATCCAAAAAGGCAATAATTGTCTATTTCAGATAAAGCATTATCTCATTCAAAAAAAATTGGCATTGATGAATGTGAAATTGTTAGTGTAGAAAAAAAGACCACGACAGTTAGAATAACAGATTCAGAAATTGTAGAAATCAAACAAAATTTTGATAAAAAATATGGAATTAGAATAATTCATCAAAAAAAAATAGCGTCAATTCAAACAACAAATAACCAAAATATTGAGAAGTCTATAGATAGTATTTTTGAAACAATCTCAAATTTTAAACCAAGGGAATTTTGGGAAGGGTTACCATATAAGATATCAGCAAGAAAAATAGAAGGAACATTTGATGAGAAATTAGAGGAGGTATCAGGCAAGAATTCAATGGATATCGCTCAAAGTATGATAAATTCAGCAGATAGCGATAAAATAAACACGATTACAGGATCATTGAACATAGTTTCAGAAAATTTTCAATTAAGAAACTCTCAAGGATTAGAATTTGATGATAAAGCAACATATGTTTCAGGCATAATCAATGCAGAATCAGAACAAGGAAACATTCCAGTTTCAGGTATTGGACATGCAAGTGGAAGAACATTATCTAATTTCTCTAAAGAACAGATAGGTGAAGATGCAAAAATGATGTGTATAGAATCAATAAACCCACAAAAAATTGAATCAGACACATACCCCATAATTTTTGAACCATATTCAGTAGGGGAATTACTAGCATTTGTTGTTGCATCTAACTTTAATTTCAAAACATTTACAGAAAAGAAAAGCTGTTTTTCAAACAAGTTAAAAGAAGAGGTAGGAATTAAAGAATTTAATTTGATAGATGATCCTTACGCTCCAGAAGGAATTGGTACAAAGTCCATAGATGATGAAGGAGTAGAAACTCAAAAAAAATATCTTGTAGAAAAAGGGGTTTTTAAAAATACTTTTTCAAATCTTTTTGATAGTTACAAAGAAGGAGAATATTCAACAGGTAATGCATCAAGACCAGGTTCGCCTATGGGTAGAAGTTCAGAGCCAATCCCAATATCATCACCACATAATCTCAAAATAGATTCAGGAGATACATCTCAAGAAGATATGATCAAAGACACCAAGCGAGGATTACTAGTAGGAAGATTATGGTACACATATGCAGTAAATCCAATCAAAGGGGATTTTTCATGTACTGCAAGGAGTGGAATACGAGTTATCGAAAATGGTGAGATAAAAAATCCTGGAAGATCAGTAAGAATAATTCACAATTTTCCAAAGATGTTAAAAAATATCTCAGAGATTGGAAACAATCAAAGAAATGTCATTCAATGGGCATCATTACCGTCAATAACACCATCAATCAAAGTTGAAAATATTGCAGTAAATTCAATGTAAACATAAGATTTAGGCGTGAATTACTTGAAAAAGGTGACTGACAAATATACCACATATCCAATTGTAAGACAAATTCCCATAGCCCTATTGATAATGCCAGTTTTTAATGCAATCAACAGTGAGAGACTAAATAAAATCATTATTGCATAATCAACATAAACATCAGATGAAATCATTACACCACCAAGAGTTGCACCAACGCCCATAATCATCAAAATATTGTAAATATTACTTCCAATAATATTACCAACTCCAATATCAGCATGACCTTTTCTAATTGCAATTATTGAGGTAATTAATTCAGGAAGAGAAGTACCAATTGCAATCACAGTTAGTCCAATTATTTTTTCAGATAATCCAAATTCCTTTGCCAAAATCACAGCATTATCAACTGTAAGAATTGCACCAACATACAAAAGACCAACACCCAATCCAATTAATCCAAAGGATTTCAGATAAACATTTGATTTACTTTTTTCTATTTTTTCTGGATTTTCTTTTCTTTGTTTCATTGCATCCCTAAATGTGTAAACTGCAAAGACACCCAATCCACCAAGTAAGAGTAATCCATCATAGTGAGATAATTCCCCATCAATTGAAATTAAAACAAGTAAAACAGAAACACCCAACATTATCGGGATTTCTTTTTTCAAAACAGATTTTCTTACTGCAAGTGGTACAGCAATTGCTGCAATACCAATAACCATTCCAACATTTGCAATGTTACTTCCAATAATATTACCCAAAATTATTGCACTGTGCTCTCCAGCTGCTGCAACACTTGCTGCAAGTTCAGGAGTTGAAGTACCATAGGCTACAATTGTCATGCCAATCACAAGATTACTTATTCGGAATTTTTTTGCAATGCTAACACCGCCACTAACTAACCAATTTCCACCAAAGCACAACATCACCAATCCAACAACAGTTAGAACTGCGCTCACTGCAATTTCCATAATGGACTTTGAGATTTTGGTCGTTTAAAGGAGATGATTTATCATAATTTTACAATTATACCAATTCAATTCAAGCCAATACAATATACAGAATTTGGATCAAAAAAGGAGATTTCAGGCTAGAAAAACACGATAATTACCAAAATTCAGGTGTAAAAAAACCAGCTAGAAAGAGAAACAAAGCTCAAGTCAAAGACTAATAAAGTAATGTACCGTACTTTACAGTATGAGAGCAAGACTAACCTATGTACCACTAGAAGTAGCAGATCAATTCGGAGATTTTATTATAAAACGAGATGAGCAAGTTCTAGACGCAGTAAAAGCAAGAACAAAAGATTACAGTACACTATCCCTGTTGAAATTGTTGTATCAGCTTAGAGGAAATTCTATGACATTTTCAATGTTGTATTCAAAATCAAAAATAAGAATGAAAAGATCATTTCTGAATTATTTACACTTGTGTGTAGATTACAACTTCATCACAAAACAACCATCAGGATCAAATATGATCTATTCAATTACAGACAAAGGACAAACAATGTTAAAGTTGTTTATGCAGAAAGGTAATTAGATAGAATAAATCGATGTAAACTGTGTCAGATAGTTTTCCAGAAGCAGAAGTATTTGAGTTTAAAAAAATGGAATTAAAGAATCCAATAGTTTTTGCAGGATTTGTTGGTGCAGGTCTAGTAGGTCCAGTAGCAATTAATCACATCATAGAGGAATTAGAAATGAAGGAAATAGGAGTAATGAGATCAAAGCATCTTCCACCATCAACTGTTTTTATGAGAGGAAGATTACGCCATCCATTTAGATTCTATGCAAACAAGGAAGGAACCGTTTGTGCAATAATTTGTGAAATAACATTAAGAATGGAAGGACTGTATTCGTTAGTAGCATCAATTTTAGATTGGGCAGCACAAAAAGGATCAAAAGAAATTGTAATTTTAGATGGAGTAGCAGGAATAGAACATGATGATAAAGCATACTGTGCAGCAGAAGAGGATTTGGTAAGAACGATGGCAGATAAAGACATCAGTATGATTCCACAAGGATTCATCACAGGGATTCCAGGGGGAATACTAAATGAGTGCCTAGTAAGAGAGATTCAAGGATTGACAATATTGGCAAAAGCAAACAAAATTGCCCCAGACTCTATAGCAGCAGCCACAGTAATTGAAGCAGTAAACAGATTTTACGATATGAATATTGACACATCAGGACTCAAGGCAGATAAAGACAAAATAAGTTCCGAGTTCAGTGAATTATCTCAAAAATATGTAGAACACAGAGAAGCAACATCTGGAATGTACATGTGATCGAAACACTAGGCAAATTCTTTTATTCATATCAAGAGGGCAACAAACTATGGTTCTAACCTACAAAAAAGCAGGTGTAGATATTTCTCAAATTAAACAAAGTCAAATGGCAATTGGTAAACTAATTGCATCAACTCACAAATTACAGAAAAAAGCAAAGATAGCCCACGGATTTGGACATTATGCAGGAATTGTAGAAATCCCAGGTGGAAAATTACTAGCCACACATACAGACGGTGTTGGAACTAAAGTAGTAATTGCAAACATGATGAAAAAATACAACACAATAGGAATTGATTGTGTTGCAATGAACGTTAATGACATAATTTGTATTGGTGCAACACCAGTTTCATTTGTTGATTATATTGCAGCAAACAAAAATGATGTAACAATATTTAAAAAAATTGTAGAAGGACTAGTAACAGGTGCAAAGAAATCATCAATGCCAATTGTTGGTGGGGAAACTGCAATTATGCCAGATGTAATTGATGGTAAGGGATTTGCATTTGACTTGGCAGGAATGGTTGTCGGATTAGTGGAGAAAAAAGATTTGGTGTTAGGAAATAAAATAAAATCAGGAGATGTAATTATTGGTGCAAACAGTACAGGATTTCATTCAAATGGATACTCTCTTGCAAGAAAAGCAATACTCAAAAAATATTCAGTTAAAGACAAAGTCAAAGGGGTTGGCACAATTGGAGATGCAATGTTAAAACCAACTGAAATTTACACAAATCCAGTTTTAGAAATGATTCAAAAATGCAAAATAAACGGTCTTGCACACATTACAGGAGGAGCATTTACAAAATTATTACGCCTAAAAAAAATAGGATATCAGATAGATTCACTACCAAAAATACCTCCAATTATGGGGTTAGTGGAAGAACAAGGAGTAAAGCCTGAAGAAATGTACAAGACATTCAATATGGGCGTAGGATTTTGCGTGATTGCACCAAAAACTCAGGCAACAAAAATAAAATCAATATTCAAAAAACATAAAATTGCAAGTCAAGAGATCGGTCAAGTGATTTCTAAAAAAGGGGTTTTTGTAAACTCTAAAAAAATTGCTTGATCTAAAAGAAAGTTTCAACTCAGCATTACCTTATATGACATATTTCTTTAATTTCATTAGAGAAAAATGAGTGAAGCCCATTTTATTGAAACCATTATCGGAGTAGGAATACTTCTTTTTGCAGCAAAATTAATGGCAGAGCTTTTCTTGAGATTAAAACTTCCAATTGTATTAGGTGAGCTTTTAGCAGGAATGATTGTAGGGCCATTTGCATTAGGTGGATTTTTTGTGATAGATGGAAGGCAACTATTACACATCAATGACGAGATCAAAATACTCGGAGAAATGGGAGCAATTGTAATTTTGTTTATGGCAGGATTGGAAATGACTCCAAAAGAATTTCTCAGAGGAGGTAAAGCATCGTTTACTGTAGGAACATTAGGTGTAGTAATACCATTCTTTGCAGGTCTTGCAGTTTTTCAGTTATTTGGATTTGATGCATTAGAATCAATGCTGATTGCAACAGCACTTACAGCTACTAGTATTGCAATTTCAATTCAAGTGTTAAGTGAGTTTGGAAAAATCAAAACACCAGAAGCTAGACTGATAATTGGTGCAGCAGTAGTAGATGACATTTTGGCAATTGCAGTACTATCAGTTGTGTCATCCATGGCAGTTTCAGAAGGAGGAGTAGAGAATATAGACATCACTGAAATTACAATTACAATTTTGAAAGTATTAGGATTCTTTGCAATAATGCTTATTGTTGCAGTTGTAGTGATACCAAAAATAATTACTCCAAGACTATGGAAGGCAAAGGGTAGTGTTGAAGGAATAGCGACTGCGTCGTTTTTTGGCGCGGCGGCACTTGCAGGATCTATAGGATTATCACCTATTGTAGGTGCGTTTGCAGTTGGAATGGCATTATCAACTACCAAAGTTTTTGAGAAAATAGAGAACTACATAGGGAAAATCGGATTAATCTTTGCACCATTGTTCTTTGCAATTATCGGAGCACAGGTAGACCTGCGAGCAGTGAATTTAGAAATTCTGATGTTAAGTGGAATTATAATCATTGTTGCAGTTGTAACAAAACTATTTGGTTGTGGATTACCAGCAATGTTCTTTTTGAAAAGTAAAGCACAGGGAATGCGAGTTGGAATCGGGATGATTTCAAGAGGAGAAGTAGGATTGATTGTTGCAGGAGTTGGAGTAACAGCAGGAATTTTAACATCTGAAGTATATTCTACGATTGTAATCATGGTAGCAGTTACAACTATCATAACACCAATCTGGTTAAAGATGGAATACAGAAAAGAGCAAAAAAATACAGACAGTAATGAAACAGAGCAAAACACAGTACAAAAATCATAATAAAGTCTTAAATTATACAGGAAAAGCAACAGGTCAATATGTCAGATGATATCAGTAATGAAACATTTAGAAAAAATATGTTAGATGAAATTAAAAAAATTCAAAATGAGTTAAGTGAGTTAAAAAAGATCAAGAAAACAGTTAGAAAAACTGCATCTAAAAAGAAAGTAGTAAAGCGAAAACCAGCTAGAAAAACTGCATCTAAAAAGAAAGTAGTAAAGCGAAAACCAGCTAGAAAAACTGCATCTAAAAAGAAAGTAGTAAAGCGAAAACCAGCTAGAAAAACTGCATCTAAAAAGAAAGTAGTAAAGCGAAAACCAGCTAGAAGTAATAAATCCAAAAGAAAGGCACGAAGATAGGCTCAATTCAAGCCAAATTCTTTAACGAATTTATGTCTAAATTAGTACGAATACACATGATTGAACTAGACCCTGCAGTTGCCAAAGCATGCAGTGAGATTACTCAAAACCTACTAACAATCAAACAGCCAAGTAAAAAACAAGTTAAAGCAGAGATCATAAAAATATGTACAAAATATGCATTAGAAAGAATTCCAAGAAATTATGAAATTTTATCGACTGTAAAAGAAGCAGATTTTGAAAAATTAAAAAAAGTATTACTAAGAAAGCCAACAAAAACAGCATCAGGAGTTTCAGTAGTTGCATTAATGCCAAAACCATATGCATGTCCACATGGACGATGCACGTATTGTCCAGGAGGAATAGAATTTAATTCCCCAAACAGTTACACAGGAAAAGAACCATCATCACTAAATGCAATTGAAAGTAAATTTGATCCTAAATTACAAATTACATCAAAGATTGAAAAACTAATCTCATTTGGACACGACCCAAGTAAAATGGAAATTGTAATTGTGGGAGGAACGTTTCTATTTATGCCAAAAGATTATCAAAGAAATTTCATTAAATCATGTTATGATGCATTAAATGGAACAGATTCAAAAAGTTTGGAAGAAGCTAAATCAAACAATGAACATGCTGCAATTAGAAATGTTGGATTCACAATAGAAACAAAACCAGATTATTGTAAAAAAGAGCATGTGGATATGATGTTAGATTATGGTATTACAAGAATAGAGATAGGAGTACAATCATTACAAGAAAGAGTTTATGAGATTGTCAATAGAGGTCACAACTACAATGATGTAACAGAATCGTTTCAAATCTCAAAGGATGCAGGATACAAAATTGTTGCACACATGATGCCAGGATTACCTACAATGACACCAGAAGGAGACATTGAAGATTTTAAAAAATTATTTTCAGATCCTCAATTACGTCCAGACATGTTGAAAATTTATCCATCTCTTGTAATTGAAAACACACCACTGTATCAAGAATACAAAGATGGAAAGTACACACCATATTCTGATGAAGATATGATCAAAGTTCTAACAGAAGCTAAAAAGAATGTCCCAAAATGGGTTAGAATAATGAGAATTCAAAGGGAAATTTCACCAAAAGAGATCATTGCAGGCCCAAAATCAGGGAATTTAAGACAAATTGTACATCAAAATCTTGCCAAACTGGGACAATCATGCAAATGTATTAGATGCAGAGAAGCAGGTCTAACAAACAAAACAGATGGTGGAGATGTAAAATTAACTAGAATCAATTATGATTCATCAGGAGGAAAAGAAGTATTCTTGTCTTATGAAGATAAAAATGAATCAATTTATGGATTTTTGAGATTACGAAAACCAAGTGCAGACGCACATAGAGATGAAATTAATCAAGACACATGTATTGTAAGAGAAATTCATGTGTATGGTAAATCTTTGAAACTGGGAGAAAAAGGAGATGATGAGATACAACATTCAGGACTAGGGAAAAATTTGATGAAAGAAGCTGAAAAAATATCTAAAGAAGAATTTGATGCAAAGAAAATTTTAGTTATCAGTGCTGTAGGTACAAGAGAATATTATCAAAAGTTAGGGTATTCGTTATATGGGCCATACATGTCCAAATCATTGAACTAGTGAAAAGAAATGGTAGAGCAAAAAATTATCGGCAAAGGAACTTGGATTGACAAATTAGCATCAGAATTACTTGAACGTGAAAAAGAACTTGGGAGAAATACAGATCTTCTAAGAGTGGAAAGTGGTCTAGGAGCATCGGGAATTCCACATATTGGGAGTTTAGGAGATGCAGTTAGAGCATACGGAGTAAAGTTAGCATTAGAAAACTTGGGATACAAATCAGAATTAATTGCATATTCAGATGATCTTGATGGATTAAGAAAAATTCCAGAAGGAATGCAAGAGTTTGGTTTAGAAGAACACATTGCAAAACCAGTATCACTCATCCCAGATCCTTATGGATGTCATGACTCTTACGGAATGCACATGAGTAGTATCCTACTAGAAGGATTAGAGAAGGTTGGAATAAAATATGAATTTAGAAGAGCAGTTGACACTTACAAACAAGGATTACTAAAAGATCAAATCCATACGATATTACAAAACAGTACAAAGATTGGAGAAAAGATTGCAGACCTAGTGGGACAAGAAAAATATCAAAAATATCTCCCATATTTTCCAGTCTGTGCAAATTGTAATCGTCTCTACACAGCAGAAGCTACAGAGTACATTGCAGATGAAAAGAAGGTCAAATACACATGCCATGACACAGAAATTGGCTCAAAAATGGTCAAAGGCTGTGGCCATATTGGAGAGGCAGACATTGGAAAAGACCTAGGAAAATTAGCATGGAAGGTGGAATTTGCAGCAAGATGGACTGCATTTGATATTAGATTTGAAGCATATGGAAAAGACATCATGGATTCAGTTAAAGTAAATGACTGGGTATCTGATGAGATTTTAGAATTCCCACATCCACATCATGTAAAATATGAAATGTTCCTAGACAAGGGAGGAAAAAAGATTTCAAAATCACTAGGAAATGTAATTACTGCACAAAAATGGTTAGAATTTGGAACTCCAAAATCAATTCTATTATTACTATACAAAAGAATTACAGGTGCAAGAGAATTAGGGTTTGATGACATTCCAGGATTAATGGCAGAGTATAATGAACTAGAAGACATCTACTTTGGACGAATCAAAGTCGACAATCAAGCAAAGTTGGTAAAATCAAAAGGACTATTTGAATATGTGAATCTCCTAAACCCTCCAAAACAATCTAGCACACATGTAAACTACAGGTTAGCAATTGAATTGACAAAAATTTTCAAAGAAAATAGAGGAGAAAGAGTAATGAAAAAATTGTTAGACTATGGAGTAATTAAAAATCCAGAACCAGAAATAGAAAAACTCATTGAGCTGGCAGGAAATTTCTCAGATGAATTTGATGAACAAGAAAAAACAGAAGTAGAGTTAGATGATACTGCAAAAAAGGCATTAAAATTACTAGTTGATGCGTTAAACGGAGATGAAGAATTAGAAGATGTGCAAAATACAATATATCAAATTGCAAAAGCAAATGATGTACAACCAAAAGATTTCTTTAAAATATTATATCAAATAATACTTGGAACATCAAGAGGTCCAAAAATAGGACCATTCATTTCAGATATCGGAAGAAAGCAAGTAGCAAAAACACTCTCAGAGTACACATAGAAAATGGTTCATTCTGAACATAACAAATCAAAAAACAGTGGAGGGTTTGCACTAATAATTTTGGGAGCATTATTACTAATTATAGGACCACAAGAAGCAATTGTTCCAAAAAGTTTGGGCATGTTTGCATGGATTGCAGGTCTGATAATAGGCGGTATTGGATTTTATCTAAAATTTATCAAAGGCAGGGTCAAAAAAGGATGAAGAAAGGTTCATCTTTTGGAAAAAGTGGTGAGACATAATGGGATTATTTAGTAAGAAAAAGACAACCGAACCAACACCAGAAAACAATGAAGAGGACATTCTAAAAAATGAATTAGATACAGAAGTTACAAAATTACAAACAGAATTCAAAGTAAAACAAGATGAACTACAAGACATTACACAAAAAATTCAAACTGTAAAAGAAGAATATGATGACATAGTTAGCAAGGTAATGATTGTAAAAAAAGAATACAATCAAAAAAAGACAGAGTTGGATATAGTTTCAAGAGAGTATAAAGAAATTAAAGAAAAAATTATAAATTCAGAACAAATCAAGGATTCAAAAACAATTAAAAAATTTAACAAAACAGAAGAAAATTTATCAAAAACAGAAGAAGAGTTAGGAAAAATTACAAAAGAACATTCTGATTTGTTAGAACAAATTACAGCAGAGCAATCAAAATTACATATAATTAAAAAGCAGCAATTAGAATCTGAAAAAGAGTTAGAAGAGGCAAACTCTAGATTGTACAATGCAAAACAAGAATTAGAAAAGAAAGATTACTTTGAGGAGACCAGTATTCTCACACAAAAAGAAAAAGAATTCATCCAAGGAGAAAATGAAAATAAACAGAGTTCTGCAGGAGTAGTTGAGGCTGCAAGTATAGTTGTAGGCTCTTTAAAATCAAAACTCAACATTGCACAAAAAGAATTAGAAACAGTTCAAACATTATTAGAAAAAGAAAGAGAAGAGCATGAAAAAGTAAAAGACGAGTTGGAAAAAATCAAAGCATCATTACCAAAAGAATCATAGATTTGCAAAATGATTTTTCCATTTTGATTTTATCTCATCTTCTGAAACTCCCATATCATATAATGGAGAGGTTACATCAGAGACATCAGTCACATCAACTAGAATAATTACACCAATAGGACTAGTAATTCCATTATCTCGATAATAATTTAGAATTTTATCGTATAAATCTCCAGAATTTAGCATCCTGCATACCCCTTTGAACAAATACCCCTTACGTAAAAGAGGATCAATTACATTAATTTCCACATTGGGATTATTTTGTAAATTCTTTACAGTATCAGGAGAACGAATATCTGCAAATGCTAAAATTTCAGAAGACCAAGCAATGATAGTTCCTTTGGGAGAAATGTTGGGTAAACCATCAGAAGAAACAGTTGCAACATACCCTAATTTTTGAACTTTTAAAAAATTCTTGATTTCAGATGTAATCATAATTTAACAATACAAATAGACAGCCTAATTAGTTTTCAAGATTATCGCATAAATTCAGCCATCTCAATTGAAAAGAAGAAGAATCCAATACCTCCACCAATAATTCCAATCCAAATAGCAAGTTGCTTGATTTTAGACATACAAAAAATGTATTTTAACTCATTATTGAATCTAATCGAAATTGTTCAGACAATTATAATTAGAATGAAAATAATTCAACATTATGGCAAGTATCAAAGATATTGGAAAGTTTTTCATATTCATAGTTGGAGGACTAGTAGCCATAATAGTAGGCTCGTTTATGATTCGAGGAACCATGCACATGTGGGATAACCCAGAAAAAGAATCAAAAGATAATGAAAAGGACTAAAACAAGTTATTTTAAATATTATTAGAATTGCTTCAAGACTCTACAATAAGAAAATCTTTAGATCAGTACATAAGAAATAGAATTAAAGAAATACCAACTGAGATCAAACAAACATTTCCAAACATCAAACAAATTTGGAAATGTGAGGATGAAGTAGATTTTCTTTATGGATATTATGTTGGAAAAATAGAAGAAGGTACACTGCACTATTTACTTAAAGCGACTCGAGCATCAGTTGGAGGATATGTAGATACTTTTGAGATCAGAGGAATCATCGAGACACACAAAAAAGAATTACAAGACACCATAAAATCTGCAGTAAATTAGTGAAGTAGAAATACTACATCAAATATGTCAAATCATGGTAGGACCACAAGATGGAGGATTTGGATTTGACCAATCTAAAAAATACACAAAAGTTGATAATTTAGAAGAAGTATGTAATCAATGCCAAGCAGGTCAACACAAAAAATGTTTGAAAAAAGCAAAACAGCAAGAAGTCTGTGAATGCGAACATTGTATGATTTATGGCTAAATTTACAAAAAACCAGGAAATTTTTTAATAATATAGAGATCAAGAAGTAGTCTTGTCAAATCAACATACATTTCAGTGCAAATTTTGTGGCGAAGACTTTGGCAATAGTGTTGTAAATCTGGCAATACATATTGGTAGAATTCATGATAATGAAATTGCAGATAATTAAGAATTAACTAAAACATGAAATGTGAGAATAAAGAAATTGGATGTTACCATGATAATTCCATACACATGGACGGGTATGGAAAATGTCTAGTAAGAGGATGTAAGTGTAAAGAATTTAAAAATTAGATTCCAGATAGTTTGTTTTCAAGTTCGGTAATTTCTTTTTGTTGTAAATCAGCTGCACTTTGAGCAAATTCTTTATGTGCAGAAACTATTGCAATCAATGCATCTTTGTATTCAGAATGTCCTTTTTTTAAAACATCACATGATTCTAGACTAGTAATGTGTCCAGTTACAGTAGCTATTGCATTTTTTTGATTAAATTTCACAATTCCACCAAAAGCTTCAATGAGCATGTATGCAGATTCTGCTTTACATTTGTAAGTGACTCTACCAGTTTCTGTATTGAATAATTGTGTTATTCCACCAGGTTTTCGAGTTACAGTTACAGTCATGAAGTGATTAAAAAGAATAGAGTATTAATTATTTTAGAATGTTCTCTAGGCAGCAGGCTCTGGAGTTGTAGCTTCGACTGCAAGGATTTTATCAATTTCATTGATTGCTATTTTATCACGACCTATTAGATCAAACTTTTGCAATAATGTTTCAAACTTTGTTTCTTCTTGAACTTGTTCGTTTACAAACCATTCAAGAAATGCATAGGTAGAGTGATCTTTTTCTTTTTGTGTGATCTCTACCATTTTGTGAATTGCCGTAGTTACTGTTTGTTCATTTTTTAGTGCAGTCTTGATTAAACCTTCAAGTGATTTGTATGATGCAGTTGGAGCTTTGATTGCAGGAATTATAGCTGCATTTCCCATATCATTTAGAAAATGAATTATTTTAGTCATGTGTGTTCTCTCCTCATCAGATTGTGCATAGAAATAAGCGGCACCACCTTTGTATCCAGTTATTTCACACCAGGATGCCATTGCCAAATAGCTATTTGATGCAAGCCCTTCTAGGGCAACTTGATCATTTAGTGCTTTTTTCATTTTAGGAGAAAGTTTCATAATTTTCAATTTTATTAAATTCTCTAGATTAAAAAAACTTGCTAAAAATAAAATCTAAGATGTGCTTAAATTCAATCCAATACATTGGAAGAAAGTTCTATCCTTTATCTCTGAATCCCATTTTTGATGGAAATTGTATGTCAATAGACTATCATCTAAAAATAATTCATAACTATTTCGAGTGCATTCAGAATAATTCCATTCTTGGAACATGAATCAAAGTCATTTTCAAACCAGCAACTTCTGTTTCTAATTTATCATCAAAAGTAACTGTGGGGCTGATAAAAGATGTAGATGTTTCTCCTGTTTCTAAAAAGGGACCTATTCCAACATTAACAATTCTATCAGGACCTTCGGTTGGCAATAATGCACCATAATAAAATAATCCACGATTAACTGTTAGTGGTCCTAATTCACCACTTTCACGATAATAATTATCAAGTAATGTAGAATGGGCAAAAATTTCTAAATCGCCATCAGAGTATTTTTCAAAGATACCTGCACCGTTGATATGATCAGGGTGTGAATGAGTATACACTACTGCTTTAACTGGAAGAGTACTAATCTTTCTAAATTCATTCATTACTTCTTCTGCAGATTCATTTGACATCATTGCATCAACAATAATTATTCCATCGTCACCAATCACCATAATTGAATTTGCCAATCCATAGCCAACTGCAGAATAAACTTGATCAGTTACTTTGATAATTTTTGGAGGCCAAAAGTTTGCAGTGTGTGCATCAAAATCAGGATTAACATCAGGTTGATTAGGATAAGGAGGAAGGGTAATTGTAGAAGTAATTAATTCATCATCGATAGTTTCAGGAACAGGAGTAGATAGGGTTGGTGTAGGAGTGTATAGTTTCAAACCTTGATTATTATCTTCAAGAAACTGCTCAAAGCCTCCATCATATTCAGAACATAACATTGCTCCACAGACTTGTAATTTGGTGGCAGAGCCATAATTTCCAGATGCAGTACCTTGACTCTTTAATGCATCAACTTCAGGAACTAAATCATATGGTAAAACAGGAGTAATACCAATAGATAGAACTAATGGAATTAATGCAAAAATAACTAGTTTCACAAATACTGCCAACATCTAACTGGATTTAAAGGATTATGAAAAAAACTTTGTAAGTAAAAAGAATATTGCAAATCCAGACAGGAAAACGATTCCTGTAAAACTCAAAATTTTCAAAATCATAGATGGTTGAGATGATTTTTCAAGAAATCTACCAGTAACTAGTCTAAGATTAAAAATTGCAATGACAGGTGCAACTACAAAGGACAAAACAGTTGCAAAATCAACTAATTCTTTGAGATTATCACCGAATTGAAAAATTACTACAAGAGAACCTGCAGCAATCACTAAAAGAGGTATAAGGTACAACAGACGGGAATTTGATTTGACATTATTTTCATTTTTGATAAAAAGTAACTCTACAGTTCTCTTCAGTGAGCGTGAATATCCATCAAATACTGCAATGATAGTCCCAAACATTACTGCAAATGCTGAAGCAGAAATTATCACATGACTCCAATCTCCAATGGTTTGAGTATACATTGTTACCACCTTATTTGCAAAAAGGGAGTTATTGTTTGGCAATTCCTCACCAGATCCATAAAAAATGAAAGCCCCAAAAGTTACAAACATTATTGCAAGAATACCTGTAATCAAATATGCAAATTTGAATTCAAACAAAGTCTCTTTTAGTTTTGGTTTGTATCCGGATTGTTTAATTCGCTCAAGAGTCCACAGACTATTCCAGCTAGAAATATCAAGAGGAGCAGGCATCCAACCCATCAAAGCCAATAAAAAAAAGATTCCAGAAACTGTTAGTAATTCATCAGGTACAAATCCATCAACTGTTTCTACAGGTCCATTATACAACACTAAAATAAATGCCGACACAGTGGATACTAGCAACACAATTGCGACAATTTTGATTAAACTATCAAGTGCATTGTATTTTCCAATAGCTAAAATTGCCACACATGCTACAAATAAAATAACTACAGTCCACTCTCCAAGAAAATCAATACCAAAAAGATTTTCAAAAAATCCTGCAGTTACAAACCCAACTGCACCAGTGACAAAAAACATTGAACCAACAGTTAACATAAAGTACAACCATAATGCAGGCTTTCCTAGTTTTTTGTATCCATCAATCATACTAGAATTTGTAGCATTAGCATAACGAGAACCAAATTCAAAAAAAGGATATTTCAATACAAGTGCTAAAATTACAAATCCAATCATCAATAATCCAAAATCAGCTCCTGCACGAGTAGATTGGATAAGATGTGAAACACCAATTGCAGTACATGCAAATAATATTCCAGGACCGGCAGTCTTTGAGAATTGAGAGAGTTTTGAATTAATCATATCAGACAGTATTGATGTTCCAAGAACCATCCACCCAAACACCAATAACTTTGGCATCTAAATTCCATGCAGAAATTATTTCAACTGTATTTTTGATTTGAGTTATGTGTTCTTCATCAGATACAGGATTTGCAGCACAATCATAGTGACCAGATACAACAACTAGTTGTGATTTATGGGCATTGATAGAGATTCCAACTTTGGTTTTGATGGATTCAGCAACATTTGTGATGTTTTTATCAACACCTGGTTCTGTTATTGTATCAACATAGTCAACAGAATAATTTTCTTTAATCCATTTTGTTAAAGGAATTTGAATTCTCCCATCCATACAAGAAACAGATGTTGCAAATTTTCCTTCAGCCATGATTAACCAAATTTGTTATAGAATAAAATTATTTTCCATACAAAAAACAATTACTAGTGTGATCATTGACCATTCCTGTTGCCTGCATTAATGCATAGCAAATTGTAGGCCCAACAAAACTAAATCCACGTTTTTTGAGGTCTTTGCTTAGTTTTTCTGAAATTTCAGTTGATGTAGGTATATCAGAGAGTTTTTTGAACTTGTTTTTGATTGGCTTGTGATTTACAAATCCCCACAGATATTTATCAAATGAACCAAATTCTGTTTGAATTTTGAGAAATGCTTTTGCATTTTTTACTGCTGAATTTACTTTGAGTTTGTTTCGAATTATAGATTCATCTTGTAGTAGTTTTTCTACTCGTTTTTGAGTGAATTTTGAGACTTTGAGTACATCAAAATTAGAAAACGCTTTACGATACCCGTCTCTGCGTTTAAGAATTGTTACCCATGAAAGACCAGCTTGTGCACCCTCTAAAATTAAAAATTCAAATAATTTTTGATCGTCATGTTGTGCTCTTCCCCATTCCTTATCATGATAAGTAAGATTTGGCTCATCTTTTGCCCATGTACATCGATTCATAATTTAATGATACAGTCATACAGAATATTAGTTATCTAATTTTTACAAAAATTATGAAGCTTAATCAGCAGTTACTACAAATTAATAGAAATTTTCTAATTTGTTTTGCAATTTCTGCATCTCTATCTGCAGCATTTGCTCAAATGCTATCAGGATATGAGAGTTATCTAAACACAACATTTACAATAATTTTTGGATATGTAGTGTATTTTGGAATTTTTTCAGGATTATTTTATCGAGATAACAAAGAACGCTACAAATCCATGAAAAAAAGTTTAATCAAAAAAGAAATTCTAGCTTTACTATCATCATTTGGGGTAGGTGAGATAATTTATCTTGCAGTTAGATGGCCAACACTGTATTATTTTCTAGAAATTGGAATAGAGCCATACATTGCATCATTGATTTCAGAGTTTATTGCAACAGGATGTTATATGATGTCAGTTACAGTATTTCTTAGAAAAACAAAGACATTCTAGTTTTTATCATATCCAGTCTTGAAAACATATCAAAATCCACTATCAATAGTCCACAACATCAGAAAACAAGTCAACTACTTTTTGGATAACATCCTTTTCATTTGCATGAGGTTCTACAGATAATAAAATTAGATGTGTTTTTAGAGGGATAGAAATCATTGTTACTTTTTTTCTTTTAGATACAATGTATTCTGTAGCACCCAATGCATCATCAAGATCAGTTGTGATAAACATCCCCAGAGTGTATTCCATGCACATTTTGTGCTCTTCACTATCTACTAAAGGAGTAATTTCATTTTGGTATCCTCCAACTACTTGTCTACCCATAGAATTGACAATTCCACAAAAACGAACATCTTTATTTTTTAACATAACATTGCATTTTTCTTCCAGTATTTTAGAGTCAACCATGTCAAAAACAAATATTGTTTGTAAATTAAGTATTGTGAATCCCACTTGTAACAGGTCATAGATTCACAAAAGGAAGATTATTTGAAATATGAAATTAAGATACTAAACATTCGCCCTGATGTTTCATTGCCATGTGTTCTGCACCCAGTCCACACATGTTACCATATGTTATTCCATCCATGCCACATACAGGTGCATACTCCATAGTACATGCAATTGCAGGTTTTTCAGTTTGCCATCCTCTGTGTTTTAATTTTTCAACAGAGTTTGAATTAATACAAGCAGGAAATGCGTTATGATGTTTAAACATCAAATCTTTTCCTTCTGCACAAATAATATTTTCAGATGAAATTCCAGCATGTTTTTGGTGTAGGGGTTTTAGATATTGCTTCATTTCTCCATCCATCATACAGACCCTACCAGCATATGCACCTGGGCCACACCGGTCATCTAATGTGCAAATCTCACCTAATGATGCAAATCCTGGGGCACACATTCCATTATGTGGAGTGTGGTGTTGTCCCATCTTCATTCCATGTTCCCCCATTTGTTTATCTGAATCCATGTGAGAGATGACAACTTTTTCTTCATTGTTTGGGGGTTCTAGTTCTACAATTTTTTGTTCATGTTCTGAAGTAATTTCTATAGGTTCTACATTTGTTGGTTCAACATCATTTGGTGATACGGATTTTGAAATATCTAATTTATCAGTATTTGATTGAACTATTTTTAAAACATCCAGCAATGCTGATGTCTCTATGGGAATATCTGTTTGAGGGGAATTGATTGCAACTAGGATATTGCCTTTAATTGATCCAATCACACTTCCTATCCCCATATTGTTGATTTCAAGTAGATGATGAACCCATGGGCCATTGTTTCCTTCAATTACCTCAACACCCATTTGTTCTGCTCCTAAAGTAATTTCACTGTATTTTGATTGAGCAATTTCTTCAGATTCTGCTTCTGATACTCCCACTGTTAATGAAAAAGAAGTATCTTCTGTTTGAAATGCCATTACACATCCACTCGTTAGTCCTTCATTCAGGGTTTCTAAATTGGAATTAATCATGTTAATTTTCAGTTCCCCATCAAAATTTGTAATCTCTTTAACGTTCTCTATTGAAATTAATGATAGACATGCATCCTCACCATAACCTTCAGCAAATGCATTTGGTGTTGCAAACATCAAGAGTATCGTAAAAGAAGATAATAAAAATATTTTAGAAAAATCCAATAAGATTTAGCAAAAAGTATGGTATTTAGATCTTTATCCAAATAGTCCCAATCAGAGTTTAGCATCAGTCTTCATTACACTTAGGATTAATTTTATTAATTGTCTCAATCTTTCTTTTCTTCTCTCATAGCATTTATCATTAGAAATACATTATAAAAAAAGCAAGTTTCCAAATTTGGAAGTTATCAAGTATGCTTATATGAATAAAATATGAACATATCACATGAGTAAACGTGTAACAATCATGATTGACGATGATTTAGATAAGAAACTTAGAATGCGTCAGGCCAAAGTGATTCAACAAGAACAAACATCATGTAGTTTTTCTAGCGTGATAAATAATGAACTACGTAAAGCTTTGAAATAATTTTATAAAAATCTAAGACCACAAAGATTCATTGTTTTGTAGATTTTTTATTCCTTTTTCAGATAGAGTCATATTTTCAGGTAGAGAAAACCCCGTTTTAGCCAGAGTCCAATCAGAGTATTTGATGAAAAATTCCTCAGAATTCCAACATGGAGAAAAGAAATGAAATGAAAAGAATCTAGGAGAATTATCCTGATTATACATAACTAAAAATCGACTCATATCTGAAATTATTTCTTGTTTGCAAGTTTCACAGACAAGGTTTTCACTAGATCGTAATTGAACAGATTTTTTTGATGATTTTTGGAATAATCCAACTGTAGGATGATAATTGACAAAGTAAGAAGATGTGCCTTTAGCAGATATTATTTTGATTTTTTGAGTAGAAAAATCCAATGAATCCACATATTCCAAAGACATGCTTTCACAAAGATGTGATATGCATCAATAATAAACTACCATGACACAATTTATCAAAATTAAGATATGAAAACAGTATTTCACATATGCAAATCTATAACACTAGAGAAATTTTCCAGTTATTGCATCCACTCGGGCAATGCTAATTTTTTGTTTTTTATCATAGCATTTTGCCTCATAAATTGGAACAAATATCTCATGAAACTCTGTTATAGTGAATTCTTCATGTTTAATTTTGATATCTAGGGATAGCCCATCTTTGAGCTTTTGTTCTAGTTTTGAGAAAATCATATCATCATCTAGTTTTGTTTTTCGAATATGGTCTTTGTTTACATCTAGTGTACGTTTGGCATAATTCTCAACTGCATCAGAATTTGTATCATATGAAAAAAGAGTCTCCAATCCAGTACTATCCAAATACATAGAGTCAGAAATACTTTTTACTGCATTTTCAGTTACTTTGATTTCTAAATCTTGCTTTGTTATTCCAACACCATGTTTTACTTTTTTGCCAAGATTTTTCCACATCCCAGACTCGTTTAAAACAGGATATTTTTCATTGCCAATAATTACTTCTTTAACATCAGGGTCTACTTTGATTACATATGATACATCACGATTAAAATCAGCAGAGTAGGATCCTAAAACAAAAATTACTTGCTCCAAGAAGAGTTGAGGATTCTCAACTGTTATCTCATCAGGTTTTGGTCGTCTCAGGGAGGAGCCAAAAAGAGATGTTTTTTTCTTGTCTATAACCCCCATAACATCTTGAGGTAATAGTTTGGTTCTCAAAACAATAGTTTGTTTTGTTGGAGTGTTGTGGGGTTTTAAATTTTCATTAGAAGTCAATTTTATTTCAAACCAGTCCTAAAAATAATATTTTCAAATTACCCATATAGATTAGAGAGTTTGTAAATTAATAGACTTTATTGAATCAGACAAGTCAGGGTACTTTTTAAGATGTAAAATTTTCTGAAATTTTCTTGAATAAAGGGTGAAATTTCTATTTCTTAGATTAAATTTTTAGAGTTTATCTAATTTAACAATAAGCAGTTACAAAAGAAAAAGAAAAAAAGTTATTGTTTAAAGTCTTGGAATGATTCTAGATTTTGCAGTTATTCCTATGATACTGATTATAGATACTGCAAGTATCATCATTGTAATAGTTCCAAATTCTGGTACTACTTGTTTTTTTGCAATTTCACCAAATACTTCTTGGTATTGTTCATCATGTCCAAACCCAACTGCATTAACAGTAATTGTAACAGGTGAATCATCAGATGCATCAATAGTCAAAGCTTTTGTTGTGTGGGTGTTAGTTATGGTGCCTTGGTGCATATGTCCTTCTTCATTTAACAATACAATTGTTCCATGTATTGCCTGTATGTTATAGGTAATATGCTCTGCAGGATTACTGTCCAAGTCTGTAATTGTGACATCTATAGTCATCATCTCATTTGCGTGTCCATCACTATGTACAATATTTGCAACAAGGTTGTCGATTTCAATATTTGATTCAATAGTTGAGCCGATTGTAATTGTGCCCAAATCTTTTTCAATACCTCCACCTACAGTTACGAGAACTTGTCCTATCATCCAAGGATGAACCATACAAAAGTAGTCATAATTTCCAAGTGTGTCAAATGTGTGTGAGAATGTTGTACCTGCCATGAATATGCCACTGTCAAAGAGTCCATCAGCAGTAGGAACAACACCACTTGTTACAGTGTGTGCTGCAAAGTCATCATTGCTCCATACAACCTCATCGCCAGGATTGACTGTTATCATGTATGGAATAAAACATTCGTTTGTTTCTTCACATCCGACATTAGAAGTTCCTTCCGGTAGGCTAACTGATACCTGTTCGGCAAATGAAAATGGTGTTGTAGTCATAATGAATCCAACTAGGATCATTGAAGTCAGTAATAATTTTTTATTATTAGTCATTAGATTAAAGATTAAAGATTGCAGTAAAAAACTTTTGGTGATTTTGAGATGAGAATGGAAGCAGACAGATATGAAAATTGGAATTTTTGAATTTAGACTTTAATATCAAATTTGAATATCAGGCATATTTCTTAAGTAGAAAAAATGGGTATAGTAATCAACAATGTCTCAGATATCTGTATGTAAAAATTGTAATGGTGATCTGGCATCCACTAAAAGTCCAAAGGGTACAACTTTATTTTACTGTAATTGTAAGCATTGTACTTTTTTTGGAAAAATGATAATTTAATCTAGTTAGATCTAAAAAAGTCCCAATTACGTGTATAAAATCAAATTTTTTGTGAGAGAATTATTCATCTAATTCAAATTAGATGTATTCAAGGTTCAACTCCACGGGGATTCAACTACCATTTTGGGGTTAAAATGAGACGCAATTAGACATGACATTTGTTAGGACATCTAAAACCTTTCATGTTTGTTGGAGAATCTACACTAAGTTCTTCCATAACACTCCCACATTTTTTACAAATTCTAGTTTTCATTTTCTAATTTACATTGTGAGAATGCATTTTTGATTAGATCTATCTGTACATCCCAATGAACCTTTTGCATTTTCCCATCATATTTTTCATACAAATCAGAGCACGGAATTGCATCAATCACCATTTTTTCATTATCTATTGCAAGTTGATAAACTTCTTCTATGGGTAATTTTTCAAACCAAGGTTCAGACTGTATTCCAAGTTCTCCAGCACAAGCTTCAAAATTTTCTTTGTCATGATATTTTTCACAAACTTCTATTCGAGAATTAAAAGGAATTTCATTAAATTCTGTTTCACCATTAATTACGCATTTTGCGAGTTTTGTCATATAATCTGTCCTAATATCTTCATTAATGTAATTCTGATGAGTGTTTACTAATAATGCAATAGTAGAACAATGACCATATCGCATTGGAACTTCTTGCATATCTATACATACATCTACTTGATCCCTTGCAAAATTTCTATTGTCTTTAGACAAATACGTTATACCTGAATAATTGTATTCAATAATTTCATTACAAGTCATTTGTTGTAATTTTTCTAATTCTATCTCTTCAGGTTTATCATTCAGCAGTTTTTGTTTGTAGAATTTTAACTCGTCACCAGATAACATGGTGTTTAGTCCAGGAGGTCTTTCTATCCAAGTACAAAGATTGTTATCAATATAATGGGTTTTATTCATTGCGTATAATCCAATTGAAGTTACAGCAAAATTCTTCCCATCAGGAGTTTTCCAATTATTTTCCTCACCATATTTTTGTTGGGCACAATGAGCTAATACTCTACTAGGATCATCAGGGTAATCTGATTCAAGAATTATTCCATTAGTGTTAAAATAAATTATTGATGTTAAAATGAATACAACAATTACAATAGAAATACCCACACATAGTAATATTTTCTTCTTAGTTTTCATTTTCTAATTAGACGAATTATTTGAAGTCCATAAAGTATTCTAATTATTGATACGAATCTTTAGAGGCTTGAACCTTTCTTGGGGAATAATTTAGTTCATCCAATACAGATTAGATAAAATTATTCTCGTCACTCGTCCGGACCAGTAGAGATGATAGTGGAACTATTTTAGGACCATGATGGTAGGCGGACCCGTCCGGATTCGAACCGGAGACCTATTGCTCCGCAAGCAATCGCACTATCCAAGCTATGCAACGAGTCCAAAAAAAATAAGAGATTTACGCTTAATTTGGATTACTATTTTGGAAATTTTGTAAATATGTAATGAGTATCATCAGTTTCTCTAAAAGTCCATACTGCAGGTAAAATTACTGTATCAATAACATCAAGTGCAAATTTATCAATCAAAGTTCCCCATCCTGCATGATTCATCGGATCAGGAGTATATTTTTGAGATATTGTTCCTGCAAGAACCATTCCAGTATTTTTCTTTACATCGTTTGATTCAATATTTTCAAGAATTCCAGTTGCCAATGCCACTCCCCCCATCTGAGCCAATCCACCAATGAAAAATACAGGATTACTCAAATCAAATGTAGAATAATCAAATGTAATTGCATCAGAGCAGTTTGGATTAAAATTTACATTAACAGATTTAGAAATAGAATTTTGTAAATCTACCAACATATTATCAATTTCAATACTGTACGAATCTAGTCCTAAAATTTTAGCACAGTATGCAATTCGTCCATCACCTGAACCAATATCAATTACCTGCTTGTATCCAAGGGATTTTACATAAAGTGAAGAAATGTATGCAGATAAAATCCATGTTGGAGAAAAGGGTGCCCGACTAGAACCATATTGAATACTGTTTAGCCAATATTTGTTAATATCACCCTCATATACCATACAGGAAACATCATAGATTATTTTTTCATATGAATTATAGTAGATAGGATTATTTTTTGCAAAGTCATGAAGAGCATCTAAATCATCAATAGGGAATTTTTCAGATTTTAAAATTGGAATTACTTCTTGAATCTGACTTTTTCCATCATAGACTTTTGTAAATTCTTTTTTTAATTCAACTAAATTTTGTGCAATCTCTTTAATCATCAGAGAGCCCTTTATCATATTGCTCTACAAATTCTTTGGTGCTCATTTTTTCTCGTAGTTCCTCATACTGTTTTGCCTCATTTTCAATATCTTCTTTTGATTTTTGTCCACTAGAACTAGATTGTAAATTGCGGGTAACATCTTGAATAGATTGAGTTAGTTTTTCTAAAATTTGCGGGTGCATAGTATGATTGAATTTCTCAGAAATCAATTTTTCAGTCTCTACAATATCATCTAGCAAAGACTTTTGATCATCAGAATCTAATTGTTGTTTTAGCATCACATTCATCGAGGACATGTTCATTATTTGATAGTAAATTTCAACTATTTCATGGGGTGAAAGATTAGAGTCAATATTTGTAGAATTTAGCAAATTGGTTAATTTATCAAATTCAGAACGAAACATTTCTGAAATATCATCAAATGAAGTCATAATGGAGAAATAATTCTAAATTTTTAAAAACCTTAGTATTTGAAAAATTATGCTTCTTTTTCTGCAGGTTTGGTGTAAACATAATGCATTATCAATGCAGCAATAACACCACCAACGATTGGACCTACCCAGTATAACCATTGAACTTCCCATAATCCAGTATCACCTGAAAACAATGTTGGGGATAAAGATCTTGCAGGGTTCATTGATGCGCCAGTTAGAGGAACTCCTACCAAGTGAAGTAAGAAAACCATTCCACCAATTACAGCACCATAAACACTCTTTGGTGCTTTCTTGTGAACTACAGTCATAAAGATTACAGTAACCAAGAAGAAAGTCAAAATAATTTCAACTAATAATGCAGACATCATACTGCCACCAAGTAAAGCACTTGGACCACCATGAGCACCCCAGAAAACATCTTTTCCAATTTCAGGGAACAGTAAAACCAAAGTACCAGTTGCAACAATTGCTCCAATTATTTGAAATATAATATAGGCAATTCCATCTTTGATTCCAATTTTCTTTGTAATCATCATAGGAATTGTAACTGCAGGATTAATGTGAGCACCAGATACATGGCCAAATGCATAGACCATAAATGCAATTGCTGCACCGTGGCCCAAAGATATCATAATAATTGATTCAATAGTTAATCCTTCTCCAAAGACGGATGCTGCAAGAATTACAGACAGAGGACCAAAGAAGACCAATGCAAATGTAGAGATTGCCTCAGCAAGGTATGCTCGTGGATTAACCATCAAGCAAACCCATTTCAATTTCCATATAAAAGATTCGCATCAGAAAATGGATCGACATACATCAAAAAGTAATTAATTATAGATTAATCCATTTGAGAATACATGCTTTCTGAAGGGGATAAAGTTCCAAAATTTGAGGTAAATGATGCAGACGGTAACAAAGTAAAGTCTACTGATTTTAAAGGTAAAAAACATGCAATCTACTTTTATCCAAAAGACTTCACTCCAGGATGCACTACAGAAGCAGATGAGTTTTCAAAAGATTATAAAAAATTCCAAAAAGAAGAAATTGAGATTATCGGAGTTAGTCCAGATGATGTTGATTCACATAAAAAATTCTGTGATAAAATGGGAATCAAATACCCATTACTAGCTGATGTGGATAAAGAAGTATCAAAAGCATTTGGAGTTTGGGGTAAGAAAAAATTCATGGGTAGAGAATACATGGGAGTTATGAGAAGTACATTTCTAGTAGATGAGAAAGGGAAAATTTTCAAAATATATCCCAAAGTAAAACCAGCTGGCCATTCAAAACAAGTACTAGAAGATTTTTTGAATTAAAAATAAAAATAAAAAGTTGTAAAAAAATTAGAAACCTTTTGGAAGTGTACCTTTAGAAGATTTTGGTGCTTCAGGTTCTGGTTCAGGTGCAGGTTCAAATCCCTTTGGTAAACTACCACGGTTTTGTGAAGATTTAGATTTTGCTTCAGCTGCAATGATTTCCTGATATGCTTTTTCGTCTTCTATTCTTTCTTGTTCGATTCTTTCCATGTAGCCTTTTTCATACTCTTCTAACTCTTGTTTTCTAGACTTCCCACTTCCACTAGTTTGTGGTGGTGGAGTCTGTTGTGTTTGCTCTGTACCTTTTGGAAGTGTACCTTTTGGTTTTGCAGGTTCTGGTGTTGGGGCTTGTTGTTCAGTAATGCCTTGGACACTCATGTTAACTCCGCTAAAACTTCCAAATGTTTTATCAGCAGGATGATATGCTAATCTTGCTCTGGTTGCAAAGTATTGATTTGATACTGCAGTGTAACCAGTGACAGATTTTTTCTGATCATTCCAATTTGATGTTGGGACTTTACCTACAGGAGCAGTTTTTCTAACAAAGTATCTGTTAGGTGCTGGAGTGTAGCCAGTTGTTTTTGCTCTGTAATGATGTAAGTCAGTCATTGGAGCATTCATGTATGCATTCTCTAATGCTGCTTGAACAGTTGATGGAGGTTGGGTTGTTGTTTCAGCTGGTTTTGGAACTTCTGCTGGTTTTTCTTCCATACCTTTTGGCAAGGTTGGTTTTGGTTTTGCAGTGTTAGCTGGTTTTACCTCGGCTGGTTTTGCTTCCGAACCTTTTGGCAAGGTTGGTTTTGGTTTTGCAGTGTTAGCTGGTTTTACCTCGGCTGGTTTTGGTGCAGGCTTTGCTTGTAATTGAGTAGAAAGTTTGTTTAGCTTTGCTTCTAACTCGGCGATCTTTGATTCAAGATCTTTTTTTGTATTTGCCTTAGCTTTTGTCGCCATTTTATATTCTAAATAATACATTGTTTATGTACATTTTGTTCAATCTCAAACATGGATTCAAATTAATTCATTAAATCAAATAATAAATTGTAAAAAATAGATCAAAAAGAAAATAACCTAATTAATCAGGTTCCCAAAATTGCATGACATACATACAATTGTTACATCTCCACAATCTAACATGTATCCCATTATCAACATCAGTTGCGTATTTCCCATCATCCATAGGAACCACTTTTGGTAAATAACTCAATTCAGGATTTTCAAGCCATTCATTTTGCTGACAATTAGGACACGGAATTTTTGGAGGCATGTATGGTGTAGAATATGATCAAAGAAGAATATTACTATTAAAAATATAAAATAAGAGATATTGTTGAATTAGAATCCTTTTGGAAGTGTACCTTTTGGTTTTGCAGGTTCTGGTGTTGGGGCTTGTTGTTCAGTAATGCCTTGGACACTCATGTTAACTCCGCTAAAACTTCCAAATGTTTTATCAGCAGGATGATATGCTAATCTTGCTCTGGTTGCAAAGTATTGATTTGATACTGCAGTGTAACCAGTGACAGATTTTTTCTGATCATTCCAATTTGATGTTGGGACTTTACCTACAGGAGCAGTTTTTCTAACAAAGTATCTGTTAGGTGCTGGAGTGTAGCCAGTTGTTTTTGCTCTGTAATGATGTAAGTCAGTCATTGGAGCATTCATGTATGCATTCTCTAATGCTGCTTGAACAGTTGATGGAGGTTGGGTTGTTGTTTCAGCTGGTTTTGGAACTTCTGCTGGTTTTTCTTCCATACCTTTTGGCAAGGTTGGTTTTGGTTTTGCAGTGTTAGCTGGTTTTACCTCGGCTGGTTTTGCTTCCGAACCTTTTGGCAAGGTTGGTTTTGGTTTTGCAGTCTCAGCTGGTTTTGCTTCCGAACCTTTTGGCAAGGTTGGTTTTGGTTTTGCAGTGTTAGCAGGTTTTGTCTCTGCTGGTTTTGCAGTTAGCTGAGTAGAAAGTTGATTTAGCTTTGCTTCTAATTCGGCAATCTTGTTTTCAAGATCTTGCTTTGTTTGCTTTTTAGCAGCTGCCATAATTTTCTTGAACTATGCGGGGTTTATGTACATTTGGGTTGATCAACATAACCAAGGCTGATCAAGTTTTATAAGCACAAATCACTTGTGGATGTTATGGATGATTTTGAGAAAGAATTTCCAGACTTTGATTGGAAAAATACACCAGCATACAAACATCCAGGAGGCAGAAATTGTCCATGTCCAAAGCATGAATACATTCGAGAGCAGATCAATTTTACAAAGCAAGTAAATGAAAAAGGCAAAGAGCCATCCAAAGTCACACTCAAGTTTTGTCCCGATCATTACAAAGTATACACCGAAGAGGTAATTCCTGCAATGCCACTAAAATACAGAATTCTCACAAAAATTGCTCTAAAACTAGGAGCAATTCAAGTGGAGCAGTTAAAGTATATGGAATCAGAATTGTGCTTTTACTGTAAATTTGGTTCTGGCGGTCATGATAAAAAAACAGAACTACCACCAATGTAGAGATATTTTTCATAAACGTTTAATTCAATTACGATCTGGAAATTAGATCATAATGAGTGAAGATAAAGAGAAAATAGAGTCATTAATAGAATTAGAAAAAAGAGTACAGGCAATACTTGCAGATATTAATAATTTAAAGAATAAAGATACTGGAAAGAATTATGAATCATTAATTAAAAAAAGTAAAGAATTAGAAGGTAAGTTAAAAGAAAAAACTAGAGAATTTGATGAGCTACAAGAAAAATTCCAACTTGTCAATCAAGAATTGTTAGAGATAAAACAAGAAAAGATGTTTTTTGAAAATTACTATTGTATACAAGTGGTAATCCAAGATAAACTCCATCTGATTCGGGCATTGCAAATATTTCAAATGTTGCTCCATCTGATGATGTTAGAATTTCCCCTTGATAGTTTGCTTCACGTAATTGCTTGAGAATAATTTCTATATAATCTGGAAATGCCACAATGAATATTGCTTCTTGATTTTGAAGCGTTGCAATATGTTCTTTAAAGTCGTCTGAATTAGGCTCAAATGGCTCTTTTGTTACTGAATTTTCAAATTTTGTCGCAACTGCATTTGTAATTGATCTTCCAAATTCGTCATCTAGATACAAAATGCCTAGATTATTGATGTTTAATTTATCTAGAGTTTGAATGGTTGGAATTGATTCTTCTTCAGCCATTGCAAAATATCTAAACACCCAATCTTTTTCATGAGTCACTTCTGGCGCAACTGCAGATAATGCAATTAACAATGATTTGTTTTCTTCTGCTAGTGGACCCAATCCTGTTGAAATAAAACTTAGTGAAGAAATGTGTACTAGAGGTTTATGTGTAGTTTCTGTTTGAATGAAAATTTCTTTTGCTTTTTCTAAATTAGTTTCATTATCTAAAATAATCAATTCAATATTTTTTCCATTTATTCCTCCATGAGAATTTAAGGTATTGACTGCAAGATGTAATCCATCTCTATTTTCTATTCCAATACCACTTGCCGGACCTGTTATTGGCAAATTTGCAATAATTTTGATTGAAGACAAATCATCAATTTGTTCTCCAGGTAAAGACACCATTACAATTAATGTAACTGAAAAAATTATTCCCAAAATTACAAAAATTCCTTGATTAACTATAATTTTTCACCCTGATTTTTTGGAAGTGTAAAAAAGAAAGTGGTTCCTATATCGATTTCACTTTTTGCCCATATTTTACCACCCATATCTTCAATGTATCCTTTACAAATTGTTAGACCCAATCCACCACCACTATGTACTCGTCTATGGGAAGTGTCAATTTGATGAAATTTTTTGAATAATAAATTCATTTTTTCTTTTGCAATACCACTCCCATTATCTTCAACTGAAAATTGAACAAAAGAGTCATCAGGTTTAACACTAATCTGAATTTTGCCTCCAATTTCAGGAACAAAATTGGATGAATTTTCTATTAAATTTTTAAAAATTTCAAATAGTTTAGATTCATCTGTAGTTATGTGTATTTCAGATTCAATTAATTTTGAAAATTCAATATTTTTTCCAATTATTAAATTAGATAAATCACGTTCTAGATGTTTAATTAATTCATTAACATTTACATCTTCATAGAAATATTTCATTTTTCCAAGATCAAGTTGTTGAGCATTCCAAAAATCAAAAATCAAATGATTTAATTGAATTGCATTTTGTTGTATTTCTTTAACTGCTTCATTTTGATCAGTACTAAGACTACCTAATTTACTATTCACCAACATTTCACAATATCCTAAAATTGGAACTAGTGGGGTTTTCAATCCTTTTGGAAGGATTTGGAGTGAATCATTTTGAGACTGTTCTTTTTCTTGAAAAATAATTTCATCGAGAAAATCTTCCATATGTTTAATGTTATTCATAATTTCATTTACTGCATCAATCTGATCAGAATTCAAAGAACCAAATTTTGGATTGAGTAGCATTTCACAATATCCTAAAATTGGAACCGTAGGAGTTTTTAATTCATGACTAATCAAATTTACAATTTCTTGTCGTTTAGTCAGAGCCATGGTTTGATTTTAATTAATGACAGACAGATTAAGATTTACTAATTGCTTCAAGGGTCGACACCAATGTATCTAATTGTAATGGTTTTTTGAGGATCTCTTTTACACCTTTATCTTTTAATTTATCCAGCTCAACATTTGATACTGAGGACGCAGTAAGAATTACAATTTTTTGTTCTTTGATTCTACCACTTTCATTTAATGCAGACACCACATCAATTCCAGAAAATTCAGGCATAGAGATATCTAAAATTGTTGCATCATAGATGTCATTATCTAATAAAGCCAAACCTGCTTTTCCACCATTTGCAATAGTGACTTCATGTCCTTCCATTTTGAGTAATTTTGAGAACATACCAGTAATACTAACATTATCATCAATAATACAGACTTTCATATCAATATCCAAATCTTAAAGCATTTAAGATTTTCAATTTCGGATGTAATCTTTATTTTTAATAAAAAATTAATTTGAAAGTCACTTTAAAAAAAATCCAGTTAAGCTTATACTTGAATGGACTTTCAGAATTTATGTGCCAATAGAAGACATTCATGAATTTATCTCAGAGTTAGAAAAGAATGGAGAATTAAAGAGAGTAAAAACTGAAGTTGATTCAGATTTAGAGATTGCAGAAATTATGCGAAGAGAAATGTACTCTAATGGCCCTGCAATTCTTTTTGAAAATGTAAAAGGATTTGATATGCCAGTTTTAGGAAACGCATTTGGTTCAATGAAAAGATTAGAGATAGGATTAGAGATGACAGACTTTACTGAAATTGGTAAACGTATTACAGATATGACAAAGATGGATGTTCCATCAGGATTATTAAACAAAATTAAAAAACTTCCAGAACTCTCAAAAATGACAGCATCATTTCCCAAATCAGAAGTCAGGGGCCCTGTAACAGAAATTACATCAAGTGATGCATCATTTGATGATTTACCAATTTTAAAATCATGGCCTGATGATGCAGGAAGATTCATCACTTTGGGACTAGTTGCAACAAAACATCCAGAGACGGGGGTGAGGAATTTAGGTGTGTATAGAATTCAGATTATAGATAAAACTCATGCACTAATGCATTGGCAAAAACACAAGAGAGGTGCACATCACGGAGAACTTTCAAAAGAAAAAGGGGAGAAAATTCCAACTGCAATAATTATTGGAGGAGAGCCATCAACAATATTCTCATCGATTGCACCAGTGCCTGAAGGACTAGACAAGTATCTGTTTTCTGGAATTACAAGAAAAGAAGGAATCAAGATGGTAAAATGTAAAACAATTGATTTAGAAGTTCCAGCAAATGCAGAGATTGTTTTAGAAGGATACGTTGATCCTGCAGACATTAGAGACGAAGGTCCATTTGGAGATCACACAGGGTACTACACACCAGTTGAACCATACCCAACATTCACACTAACAGGAATAATGAGAAGAAAAGATCCAATTTACGTTACCACAGTTGTAGGAAAACCAATTCTTGAGGATGCATATATTGGAAAAGTAATAGAGCGTTCATTTTTACCACTAATCCAAATGTTCCATCCCGAAGTAGTGGACTTTAGTATGCCAGCAGCTGGATGGTTCCAAGGATTTGCAATCATATCAATAAAGAAAAGATATCCAGGTCAAGCAAAAAAAGTCATGATGGGTTTGTGGGGAATGGGACAGTTATCACTGACAAAAATGTTTGTTGTAGTAGATGAAGACATTAACGTTCATGACATCAATGATGTAATTTGGGCAATTACTACCAGAGCAGATGCTGCACGAGATACAACAATTATCAACAATACACCAACTGATACACTTGATCCTGCATCACCACTTGTTAATTTAGGATCAAAGATGGGAATTGATGCAACTCAGAAAACAAAAGAAGAAGGATACAACAGAGAAATTCAGCAACAAGTCAAAGTAGATGAAAAGACAAAGAATCTAGTTGATTCTAGATGGTCTGAATACGGATTATGATACAGAAATAGGATTATAGAAATTATCTCTCTCTTCTACAGAATATCCTATTTGATGAATGGCATCTATGATTTTTTTATCAGTCAATTCAGTAGAACGAGCACCAGTACATGAAACAACTTCTTCTCCAATTAGAGTACCGCCAAAGTCATCAGCGCCATATTGTAAAGCAAGTTGAGCCATACCTACACCGTTAGTTAGCCACGATGATTGAATGTGAGGGATCAATCCATCAAAGACAAGGCGAGAAATTGCAATCATTTTCAAAAGTTGAACCCCACCAGTACCAGCAGTAGCTATTCCTTCTTCTTGCATCAAGGTATTATTTGGCTCAAAATTCCACGGGATAAATGCCATGAATCCTTTGGTCTTTTCTTGTAGTGCAACAAGTTTAGAGAAATGAGAAACAATGTCTTTGTTATTTTCTACATGACCATACATCATTGTAGCTGAAGATGGAATTCCAAGTGCATGGGATTCATCCATGATTCTAATCCAATCATCACTAGAAATTTTCTTTGGACTAATGACATCTTTAACTGAGTCAACTAAAATTTCAGCCCCAGCTCCAGGCATTGATTGTAAACCTGCATCCTTAAGTCGAGATAAAATTTCTCTAGTAGAAGATTTTTCAACTCGGGCAATCATGTCAATTTCAGATGTAGATAATCCATGAACTCCAACTAGAGGGAATTTTTCTCTAATCATTTTGAATGCATCTTCATAATATTCTATTTTCAAATTTGGATTATGTCCTCCTTGAATCAAGACTTGACGAATGTTAAACATCTCACATGAAGTCTTTACTCTAGTTTCAATCTCATCTAAAGTTAATGTGTAAGCATCATCAGCACCAGGAGATCTATAAAATGCACAAAATTTACAGTCAGTAATACAGACATTGGTGTAATTCAAAATAATATTATTTACAAAAGATGCTTTTTTTCCAAATTGTTTTCTTGTCAGATGACCAGATACCAATCCCATAAGATGAACATCATCAGACTCTAAGAGTCTAAGACAATCTTCAGGACCAGGTCTTTGTCCATTTAGAGAATTTTCTAAAATATCTTTAATATCGCTTTTTTGTATTTGTTCGGTAGTCTGACTCAATTGTTCATGATCCTTTGGAATTTCTATTTAATCCTTGGTAGAAAAATAAATAGTATTTTGGGCTCAATTTTTTACGAGCAATTACTTGATTGATCACGTTATTTTTAAGTAGGGCACAAAAATCAGATAAAATTATGGCATCAGGAAATCAAATTAGACTAAACAGAATTCTCAGAAAAGGAAGAATGTTGTGCATTCCAATGGATCACGGTATTTCAAATGGCCCTATTGAGGGTCTTGAAAATCCAGCAGATACAATTTACAAATGTGAAGGTCACGGACTTACAAGTGTAATTATCAACAAAGGGATCCTCAAATCATTACCAAAACCACCAAAAATTGGAGTTTTAGTTCATTTTTCAAGTAGCACTATCTTATCATTATCACCTAATCGCAAAATGCTTACTGGTACTGTAAAAGAGGCAGTTGCAATGGGTGCAGATGGAGTGTCTTTGCATATCAATGTTGGGGGAAAAGAAGAACCAGAAATGTTAGAACAATTAGGAATGACTGCAGATCAATGTCACAGATGGGGAATGCCACTCTTAGCAATGATGTATCCAAGAGGAGAGAACATCAAAAACCCACATGAACCAGAAATTGTTGCACATGCTGCAAGAATTGGAGCTGAATGTGGAGCAGATATTGTTAAAACACTATACACAGGGGATATAGATTCATTTGCAAAAATTGTAAAGAGTACACCAGTTCCAATTGTAATTGCAGGTGGTCCTAAATCAAAAACAGATTTAGATATTCTTCAAATGACTGAAGATGCAATGACTGCAGGAGCAAAAGGAGTAACATATGGTAGAAACATCTTTGCACATAAAGCACCAGAAAAAATGGTAGCAGCATTAGCTGAAATTATTTTTAGAAAAGGTACCGCAAAGGAAGCAATGAAGAAAATTGAGTAAAACAAGAGAATTAATAATTTCACCCAAAGGGTCTCAGACACAATTAGCTAAATTTCTCCCTCAACTAGAAGAAGAGGGAATCAAAATGGTTTATCTTGATCCAAAAAAAATGGGCAAAAAAAAATCAAAACTACAAACAGTTTTTCCATCAAACAATGCAAACTATGTAGTTCTTGAAAAAGAAAATGCCATCAAACCAAAGGGCAAGAAAATAGGAAGGAAATTTCAAATATTATCAAATACAGATATTGAAAATGTTCTCAATATTGCAAAGAAAGGATTAGATTTTGTGGTAATAGAGGTAAAGGATTGGAAAATAATTCCTTTAGAAAATATTATTGCTAAACTTCACAAAATTCATACTAAAATTTTTGCAATTGCCAAAACACCTGAAGAAGTAAGAAAAATGTTTTCTATTTTAGAAGTAGGAGTAGACGGTGTAATTTTCAATACATCCTCAATTAACGAGGTCAGAGAGGTGATGGTATACCTAGGAACTAAGAGTTTTGAGATGAAACCTGCAAAAATAACAGAAATCAAGGAAGTTGGAGATGGGGAACGAGTCTGTGTAGATACAGCATCAATGCTTCACAAAGGAGAAGGCATGTTAATTGGAAGCAGATCAAACTTTTTGTTTCTAGTTCATAACGAATCAGTAGGTTCATCATTTACATCCCCAAGACCATTTAGAGTCAATGCAGGTGCAGTTCATTGTTATACATTATCACCAGATGGTACAACAAACTATCTATCAGAAGTAGAAACAGGCTCTGAAGTATTAATTTTAAATTCTAAAGGTAAAGCAAGAAGGGCAACTGTAGGAAGATCAAAGATTGAAAGAAGACCAATGTTGATGATTAAAGCAATAGTTGATGGAGAAGTTGGAGGGATTATTGCACAAGATGCAGAAACAATTAGATTTGTAAAATCAAATGGTCAGCTAGTATCAGTTACTCATTTAAAGAAAGGAGATGTCGTGATGGTTCATTCAAAACCTGCAATGGGAAGACATTTTGGAATGGAAGTATCAGATGAATACATACTAGAAAAATGAAATACAAGACATGCATATCAATTGCAGAAAAAACACCAAATAAAATTAAACAGACATTAAAAATTGGTTTAAAAAAATCAGACTATGCTGAAGTGAGATTAGATTTCTTAAAAGTTGAGGATATTCCAGATGCATTGGAGATTATCAAAAATGATATGAATAGAATCGTGTGTACTCTAAGACCTAAAACAGAAGGGGGAAAATTTCCAGGAAATGAAAAAGAAAGAATTGCAATTTTAAAATTAATTTCAGAATACACACCATTTTACTTGGATGTTGAATTTAACACATTAAGAAAAAATGCATCATTGGTAAAATATCTAAAAACAACAAAAACAAAATTACTTGTATCTTGGCATGATTTTAAAAAAACTCCAAATGCTGCAGAGTTGAAAAATAAAATGAAACAAATTAGTAAATTCTCATCAAATATCAAAATTGTTAGTACTGCAAAATCAACAGATGATTCTACTAGAATGCTAGAATTGTATAGCAAAAAAGGAAAAAATAATCTAATATCATTTGCAATGGGGGATTTTGGCAGAATTTCAAGAATTTTATGCCTGTATCTAGGAAGTCCATACACCTATGTTTCACTAGGAAAAGCAGTGGCACCAGGTCAGTTTAGCATAGATGAAGTAAAGAAAATTACAAATCTAAAAAAATAATCAAATAGTAAATTGAGAGTTTAAATCAATCATATAACTCAGAAAAATAAGATGAGCAAAACATTTGCAGTCATTGGGGATCCAATTGATCATTCATTATCTCCAAACATACACAGCGCAGCATTTAGAGAATTAAATCTAGAATGCTCATACATTGGGTATAGAATTCCAAAAGGAGAGTTAGAAGAAGGCATTGCAGGTTTAAAAAAAATAAAAATTAGTGGATTTAACATTACCATTCCACATAAAATTGAGATGATGAAGTATCTTGATAAGATTGATGAGTCATGTAGTTTGATTGGAGCTGCAAATACTGTTGTAAATAATGATGGCATACTCAAAGGATACAACACAGACATGGATGGATTCCTAGAACCATTTAAGAAAAAAGATTTACAAATTAAAGATACCAAAGTACTACTCTTGGGAGCAGGGGGAGCAGCAAGAGCAATTGTTGCAGGATTTGCAAAGTCAAAAGCAAAAAGTATCACTATTGCAAATAGGACATTAGAGAATGCAGAAAAGTTATCAGAATTTGCAAGAAAAATAGGGTTGATATCAAATGCAGTAAAAATTGAGGATGTAAGTGATTCAGCAAAAGATTATGACATTATTGTAAATGCAACATCAGTAGGACTAAAAAATGAACCAAGTGTAATTTCACTGGTAGGAGTTAATGAAAAAACAATCGTTTATGATATTGTGTATAGTCCAATGAATACAGATTTTATAAAAAAAGCAAAAGAAAATAATGCAATTATAATTTATGGTTATGAAATGCTATTAGGTCAAGCAACAAGAGCATTTGAAATTTGGCACAACATGGAAGCACCTTATAATGCAATGAAAAAAGCATTGTTAGGAGGATTTTAAGATGGCAAAAGCAAAAGCTACAGTTCAAGGAGCAATTTCACTAGTAAATGCAATTGCAAACAAGAAAGGAGCCACATTAGGAATAGACCTGAAAGTAGTAGCAGAGATTGAAACAAGCCCTGGTAAGGGAATCACGATAAAATCAAAAAACAAGAGCCTGAGTTCTAGGCTAATCAATAAGACAGTTGAAAAAATAGTATCAAAAAAAGATTTGGAGCAAAATAAAATTGTAATTACACTAGAATCAGAAATTCCTACAGGGTATGGATTAAAAAGTTCCAGTGCAATATCATCAGCTGTTGCACTAGTGTGTGCCAAAGTATTCAAACCAAAGTTAACTGATCAGCAAATACTTCTTGCAGGAGTTGATGCATCAATTGAAACCAAAGTGAGTATTACAGGAGCATATGATGATGCATGTTCATGTTACTATGGAGGATTCAATGTTACAGATAATGCAAAGAAAAAAAGAATACATTTTGAGAAAGGCCCATCAAATCTAATTGCAATAATATTTATTCCAAAAAATAGAAAAAGAGGGAATCTAAAAAATCTGAAAATTCTTTCTTCAGTATTTGAAAAAGCATGGGAGTTGGCAAAAAAAGAAAACTATTGGGATGCAATGATAATTAACGGATTAGCAACTGCAACAATTTTGAACTCTGATCCTAAAATAATTACAAGTTTAATTGAAAAAGGAGCTTTGGGAGCATCAGTTTCAGGAAATGGGCCATCAATTGCAGCAGTGGTAAAAAAAGAAAATGAAGCTAGTATCAAAAAAATATTTTCTGCACTAGAAGGAAACATTATTGTTTCAAAAATCAACAACAAAAAGGCTGAAGTTCATGAAGTGTAAAGTTGAAAAATCAAAAATAACAGGTCAGATAGTTTGTCCTTCAAACAAGAGTTATACACATAGAGCAATTTTTCTTGCATCACTTGCAGGAAATAATAGTAAAGTGGATAATGCATTACTATCAGCAGATACTGCTGCAACAATTGATTCATGTGAAAAATTTGGAGCTGTAATTAAAACTCAAAATTCAACAATTATTGCAGAAAAACCCATAAAATTAGACGTAAATGTGCCTGAAATCAACACAGAGAACTCTGGAACTACCATTAGAATTGCATCAGGGATTGCAAGTTTATTTTCAAATGAAATTACACTTACAGGCGATGAGAGTTTACAGAAAAGACCAATGCAGCCGCTATTAGATGCACTTGAGAGCATAGGTGCGCAATGTAACTCAACTGATGGAAAACCTCCAATCAAAATTAAAGGAAAAATTCTAGGAGGCAATGTTTCAATTCCCGGTAATTTATCTAGTCAATTTATCTCAGCATTGTTAATTAGTGCACCATTAACAGAGAAAGGAATCAATCTTACAATAGAAGATAATTTAGTTTCAAAACCATATCTTGATGCAACAATTGCAACTATGAGAAAATTTGGAGTTACAGTTCAAACATTAATTCCATACAAAAAATATAACATTGCACCACAAATATACAAGAGTGCAACATTTACAGTTCCAATTGATTTTTCAAGTTTAGGATTATTGTTATCAGCTGTTGTACTCAATGGAGAGGATGTCATCATTAAAGGAAACTTGGGGGATTTGCCTCAAGGAGACGAGGTATTTTTAGATATTTTAGAACAGTTAGGAGTTTCAGTTACAATAAATGACGATGAAATTAAAATCAAATCACCTGAAAAACTAAACGGTGGAAAATTTGATTTGAGTAATTCTCCAGATCTTTTACCACCACTTTCAATATTAGCATTAAAAACAACAGCACCAATTGAAATAACAAATGTAAAGCATGCAAGATTAAAAGAAACAGACAGAATTGCAATTATTTCAAGAGAGATTGTGAAACTTGGAATTAAAGTTCAAGAAAAAGAAGACGGATTGATTTTAGAGTCAACAGGGGAATTAAAAGGAGCAGAATTAATTTCAGAAAATGATCATAGATTATTTATGGCATTTTGTATCGCTGGAATGCACATAGGAAATTGTACTGTTACAGATCCTGAATCAGTTAATGTGTCATATCCAGACTTTGTAGAAGAAATGAATCGTATCGGGGCAAAATTAGAAATTCAATAAACCAATTTTTAAAAAAATCAACAAAAAGTAAAAGGCGCGACCCTGTATAGAGTGAAAAGCATTCTCCTCACCCGCAACGCTTTAGCGTTGATAACATGTCTTTTTTCGCAAGGCCGCGCAAATTATTCATTAAAATTTACACGTTTTAACATATATTATGTATGTAATTATTATATTTAAGATTATATTATAATTATTTCATAAAAGTAATGATAAAAATGTAAATTATATTCAAACGTAATAAAACAAAAGAAACGAGTGGAAAAAAGATAAAATTTGTTAGTTTTCCAGAATGAGGAATTATAAACATCAGTTAGCTTTGGTACTATGTTGCTTGGAAGTTCTATAGGACAACGTCTTGTTTTAACAAGTTTTGGTGAAAGTCATGGAAAATCCATTGGTGCCGTATTAGATGGATGTCCAGC